>Ga0257121_1000015_pt1 | contig 144175 bp, 122 predicted proteins | sample SI106_100metaG_FD_190180 | JGI IMG/M metagenome (GOLD analysis project Ga0257121, IMG submission 190180) | Marine microbial communities from Saanich Inlet, British Columbia, Canada - SI106_100 | ecosystem: Environmental > Aquatic > Marine > Inlet | place: Canada: British Columbia | collected...
ATAGAGCATCAGCTAGAACTTGGTGTGACCCAACAGGAGGAGCTTATCGTTCTGCAGGTTGGACATCTCCAATCTTCTGGACACAACCAACTTCTATTAGATTTGAAGGAAATACATCTATCAATAATTTAGGTATTTATCCTAATCCTTCAAGAGATGTATTTAATATCAGCTTCACTTCAGATACTAAACAGAACTTGAAAGTAAGAATCTTAAATATAATAGGAGAGGAGCTAATAAGTGATAACTTGCAAGAATTCATTGGAGAGTATGCTAAGCAGATTGATTTAACCAATAATGCTAAAGGAATCTATTTCTTAGAGATAGAGACTAATGATGGAGTGATTAATAAGAAACTTATTCTTCAATAAATTATAAAAGAGCAGGTTTTGAAGCCTGCTCTTTTTATTTAAAAAAAGCCTGCTTAAAATTAATCAAGTATAATTTTTTACTTGCACGGGTTAATGCAGTATATAACCATCTTAGGTAGGATTTGTCTAACATATCTTCAGTAAAATATCCAAGATCTACAAATACATTTTCCCATTGTCCTCCTTGTGATTTATGACAAGTAATGGCGTAAGCAAATTTTATTTGCAAGGCGTTAAAGAATTCGTCTTCCTTAATTTTTTTGTTTATTTCCTTTTGCCCTTTATAGTCCAAACCAACTTCTTTGTATAGTTGTTGGTATTGCTCATAAGTTATAGCTGGGCTTTCACTCGTTAAGGTTTCTAGTAGTAATATTACCTCTAATGCTTTTTCATCCGGGTAGTCCACCATTTGTACGCTAGCTTTTGCAAAGCGGAAACCATAGCGTTCAATGGTTTCTTTTATTTTAACCACTTCTACAATGTCTCCATTGGCAATAAATCCTGCTTTGCTACTATCATCTAACCAATAATAATTATTACGTACAACCATAAGCATATCGCCAGCTGAAATTTCATTTTCCTGCCACCTTATTTTTGCTCTTATCTGCTGGTTGTAAAGGTTTGCTCTTTTGTTGGATCGGCAAAGTACGATAGTATTTGTCACCCCTTCATTGCTGTAAGCAGTTTCTAGTGCATCTTGCAAATCTTCACCAGTATTAAGGCGAATGACTTCTGAGTTAGTCACTAATTTAGGATAGGAATAATCAGCAGTTGCAATTCTATTCCTAAGGTCAGTCGCATTTTCTAGTATTAATGAATCTTTCTTTTGCCTAACTACTTGGGTGAGTTCCTTGCAAATAACTTGTTTGTTGTAATTTAGTTCTAGCTTTTCTTCATCTAAGGCTGGGCTTATATCCAAATGAACAGGAGGAAGTTGTGCCGTATCGCCAATTAAGATAAGTTTGCAATCCTGCCCTTGATATACATATTCAATCAAATCATCTAAAAGGGAGCGGTTGCCAAATCCTTTATCCGAATTTTCAGGAATCATAGAGGCTTCATCAACTATGAAAATAGTATTACTATGTGTATTGTCTTTAAGAGTGATAAAAGTATTCCCACTTTTGTTAGTTCTTATCCAGTAAATCTTTTTGTGTATTGTACTTGCTGATTTTTTAGAATATTTAGCTAAAACTTTAGCGGCTCTTCCTGTTGGTGCCATGAGTACTGAACGCTTTCCCAGTACAGGTAATGATTTTACCAAAGTAGCAACTAAAGTCGTCTTTCCTGTTCCTGCATATCCTTTTAGCATAAAGATACTCCTATTGCCAATAGTACTTACGAAATCAGCAATATCTGTTATGAGTGTATCTTGTTCTGATGTGGGAGTAAAAGGAAAATGTATTTTTAATTTTTCTTGTAGTTTTTTGCTTTTCATTATAAGATGCTTACTTCAGGCTCTATGCTAATACCGTATTTATCTTTTACTTTTTGCTGAATTTCTTTCGCTAAATTTATGATTTCAGTTCCACTTGCATTTCCGTAATTAACCAAAACCAATGCTTGATTTTTATGTACACCTGCATCTGCTTTTCGGTATCCTTTTAGTCCTGCATTTTCAATTAGCCAGCCAGCAGCAATTTTGGTTTGGGAATTTGAAATTGTATAACCTACCATTTCAGGAAATTCTTTTTTTAAGGCTTCAAATTTAGTAGTTTCAATAACAGGGTTTTTAAAAAAACTTCCGCTATTTCCTAACACTTTAGGGTTAGGCAATTTCCTATTCCTAATTTTGATGACTGCCTCAGCAATAGCTCCAGGGTTGGCTTTTAATTTTAGATTTTTTAACTCCTCTTTAATTGCACCATATGTAGTTTTGTTAAGGGGTTCTTTGCTTAACTTAAACTCGACTTTAGTAATAATAAATTTCTTTTCTTTATCTTTTTTGAAAGTAGAATTTCTGTAGGAAAATTCACAATCTTTATTGCTGAAAATTCTAACTTCTTTGTTTTTAATCTCTAAAGTGTGTACTTTAGTTATACTGTCTTTCACTTCCATTCCGTAAGCACCAATATTTTGAACTGGACTAGCACCAACAGTGCCTGGTATTAAGGCTAAATTTTCTACTCCTGATAGCTCTTGGCTAACACTCCACATTACAAAATCATGCCATTCTACTCCGCCACCAACTTCAACCAATACGTAATTTTCATTATCTTCTAGAATGCATATGCCTTCAATTTTATTGTGAAGAATAAATCCGTCAAAATCTTGCGTTAGAAGGATGTTAGAGCCACTGCCAAGAATAAAGAATTTTTCTTCTTGGTGTAAATTGGTTTTTAGAATTTTTTTAAGCTCAAGAATTGAGTTAAATGTGGAGAAATATTTTGCTTTTACAGCTATACCAAAGGTATTATGATTCTTTAAGGAGTAATTATGTAGGATATTACTCATGGGTCATTACAATTTCACTTATTTTTTTATCAGCACACTTTAAAGTACGGGCTTGGTATTTTTTAATTATTGAATAATCGTGTGTAGCAATCAAAACGGTTGTTCCTTTTGTATTTATTTCCTTGAATAATTCAATTATTTTTTCTGATTTTTCGGGGTCTAAATTCCCTGTTGGTTCGTCTGCTAAAATAATTTCAGGATGATTCAAAAGTGCACGAGCAATAGCAGCTCTTTGTTGTTCCCCTCCAGACAATGTATAAGGCATTTTATCCTTCACTCCGCTTATATGAACACTTTCTAGCACCTCATTTATCCGCTCAGATATTTTTACTTTATCTTTCCATCCTGTAGCTTTTAGTACAAAGGATAAATTTTCAAAAACCGTTCTGTCTGATAGCAATTGGAAATCCTGAAAAACAATCCCTAATTTTCTTCTTAAAGCAGGAATTTCTTTAGGTTTAATTTTATTAAGATCAATATCTGTTAGGGTAATGTTTCCGGCACTCACTTTTAATTCTCCATACAATATTTTGAGTAAGGAGCTTTTACCACTTCCTGTTTCCCCTACTAAATATATAAAATCTCCAGCAGTAATTTTTAATGAGACATTGCTAAAAATCTGCTGTTCCTTTTGGCGTATGTCTACACCTTCCAAATTAATGATAGGATTATTCATTTCTGTTGTAGTATTTATGAATTTTACCGTAAGGAATGTTTTTGAGTAAAGTCATTATTCCTTTTGCTTCAGCTTCCAAATTATTCTTTTTTAGTCCAACTTTTTGTTGGCTTAGCCTGAAATAAGCGCATAAGGTCATCTGCTCATCTCTAATTTGCACAAAGTCAGGGATAGTTTTTGTTCCTTTTATTTTTAAGATATATAACACTAAGGCAAATTAAGAAATTAATTCTTCATTAAACACTTGTTTAGTTCAATAATTGTTAGCAAAGTCTGTTGAAAACTTCAATTGCCTAATTTTAGCGCCAAGCCTAATTTATTTACTTTTAAATCTGATAAGAAATTCTATGCATAAAATTATAAAATTACTGCTGTTAACACTATTTTTTAGTGTTCAACTTAAAGCTCAGTATACCAATTTAGTAAAGGCGAGTACTTTGTTTTCTGAGGAGAAATACAGTGCAGCTCAAGCTTTGTTTCAGCAGTTAATTATTAATGACAGAACTAACGAACAGGCTAGTTATTACAATGCAAAATGTTCAAAGGAGTTGTTCGCTTCAGATGCTATCTTCTTATATGAACAATTCCTTATGACCTTTCCTTATTCTTTATTTATTCAGCAAGTGAATGAGGACTTGGCTTTATTGTATTACAACGATTTAGATTATCCTAAGGCAATTAAATATTTTCTTCAATTCAATAGTTTAGAGCAGCACCCTGATTTAGTTTTTAAATTGGCTTATGCTAATTTTAGCATTGATTCTTTGATTGATGCTCAATACTATTTCTCGAAATTAATTAATACTGAAAGTAAGTATGCAGCAACTGCTCAATATTATTCTGCTTATATTGCTTACCAAAATGGTTTGTATGAAACAGCTTTGAGTGGCTTTAAGCATTTAATTACTAACAAGCAATTTGAATCTATTATCCCTTATTATATAACTCAAATTTACTTTTTTCAACAAAGCTATAAACAGTTAATTGCATTTGCATCTCCTCTTTTGGAAATTGTTATTCCCTCACGGAAGGCAGAAGTAAGTCGTTTGTTGGCAGAGGCTTATTATCGTACAAAGGATTTTGAAAATTCCATTATTCACTTTACTGCTTATATTGAACAGGTTGACCAAGTAAACCCTATTATTAATTTTTTGTTAGGACAATCCTATTTTAAAGTGGATGAGTTCGACAATGCTATCAATTATTTAGAGAAAGTAAATAGTTCTGTTGACAGTATCAATCAGCATGCTACTTATTGTTTGGGAGCTTCTTACTTAAAAGTTAAGCAGTTTAATTATGCTTTACAGGCATTTAAAAAATCAGCATCTTATTCTTATGATAAAGTGATTCAGGAAGAAGCTTTTTATAATTACGCAAAATTATCGTATCAGTTGGATTTACCTTTTGATAATACCTTACTAGTACTTAAAACTTATTTGGAAAAGTATGATAATACAATTCATAAAAAGGAAATTGAAATTTTAATGCTTCAGGTTTTCCAAATTAGTAGTAAATATGATGAGGCTTTTGATGTTTTATCAGCTATTCACTTACCTGACCAGCAACAGCAAAAATCACTTCAACAACTTGCTTTCTTTTTAGGCGTTAAGGAATATAATACTGCTGCCTATAGGAAGGCGCTTACTTATTTTCAATTAGCTACTCAGTATCCTATAGATGATAAAATAGCTTATGTAACTAGTTTTTGGCTGGCAGATTGTTATTATCAGTTAAATGATTTTGCAAGATCAGTTGAACTTTACACTAATCTTCCTGTAAATAACAGTGCAAATTTTGGGTTTTATCACGAATTAAAACAATATTATTTAGCCTATGCTTATTTTATGCAAGCAGAATATAAGCGAGCAAATATTTACTTTAGAAAATATGAGAAGTTAGCAACTGACAGTATGCATTTGAATGATACTTATTTGCGTATTGCAGATTGCTTTTTTATGAATCAGAAATATTCGCTTTCTGAAAAATATTATGACAAGGCAATTGCTTTTTCTTTGTTTGATGGAGATTATGCTATCTATAAGCGATCGGTTGCCTTGGGCTTGATGGGAAAAAATAATACTAAATTAACATTATTAAAACAGTTAACTAGTGATTGCTTAACCTCTATTTATTATGATAATGCGCTATATGATTTGGCACGCTATTATAAAAACACTTCTAAAAATGATTTGGCGCTTTCTTATTATGAAAAATTACTAGATGAAACTAAAGATGAACAATTCATTGCTGATGCTCATTTGAGTAAAGGAATGATTTATTTTAACAGTGGTAAAGTTGATCAGGCTATCATATCTTTCTTATTTGTGGTGAATAATTTTCAGCAAACTATTTATTTTAAAGAGGCCTTGTCAGGGTTGCAAGCAGCTTATGTGAGTTTGGCTAAGGTGGATGAATATTTAGCAATAGTAAATGGTTTGCCTGAGATAAGTATTAGCAGAGCAGAGCAAGATTCCTTGACATATAATACAGCTTTTATGAAGTTTTCTGAGGGAGATTATCCTGTGGCAAATACTACTTTTAATCAGTATTTAGAAAAATTTGAAAATGGAATATTTAAAATAGATGCGGCCTATTATAATGCTATCTCTTGTGTAAAAGTTGGCGATACAACTAATGCAGTGCTTATGTATTCTAAATTGATTGGAGCTTCTAATGCTGAATATCAGCAATCAGCTTTAAGTTTTTTAGCAAGAAAGTATTATGCTGAGGATGATTATGCTAATTCAAATATCTATTATCAAACTTTAGAGAAAGTTGCCTCTAATAACTCTTTAAAAAGAGAGGTTGTTATTCGTCTTATGTATGGAAATGAAAGATTAAAGACTGGGCTAGCTTATAATTATGCTCAGCAGGTTATTAAATTAGATAAAACTGATGATTGGTTAATGAGTAAAGCTAAAATTATTATTGCTCGAGATGAGTTTTCTGCAGGTAATTATGCAAAATCAAAAACGACTTTCGAAAAAGTAGTGGAACTTTCGGATTATGATGAAGGGGCTGAAGCAAAATATTATTTGGCATATTTAACCTACTTGGACGATAGTCTAGCTTTATCTGAGAAAATGATATTTGAATTGGCTGAAAGTTATACTAGTGATTATTTTATAGCAAAGGCATTTATTTTATTGGCTGATATTTATGTGGTGCAGAAAAATGACTTTCAGGCAAAGGCAACTTTGGAAAGTATTATTGAAAATCATGATGGGGAAGAGCTAGTAAATTTAGCAAGGAAAAATTGGGAGTTAATAGTAGAAAGAGAAAATTTGAAAAATGCAATAAAAGAACAGCCTCAAAGTTATATTGAAATCTCAGAAGAAGAAATTGATTATGATTTAGAGGAGTTCTTGATTGAAGAGGTGATTGATGAAGATTATAAAGTAGTGGCTCCTGATACTTTAATGGCCCCTAAAACAGATAGCTTAGAAATAATTAACGGATACATTGAGACAGATGAAATTGAATAAAATATTTATAGTGATTTTATTTAGTGCTAGTCAGCTTTTAGCACAAGATATTGGAACGACTGAAGTTAGGGTATTTGAAGGATTTAAACCAACTATTCCTGAGGCAAGTCGTTTGAATAGTAAAGCAACGTTTTCGGATACGATTAAAAAAGAAAGAACCCAAGAATATACGGTTATAACTACTGATTTAAAGTCAGATTATAAGATCAGACCTTTAAAAGCCGCAAAAGTAAAGCCGGATAAAATTCCTAAGCTGTATCAATCGAGAATGTCATTAGGGGCTGGATATAGGGTAGGAAGTAAGATTAGTGCAATATACAACAGTATGCGTTCAAAAGATATCTCATATGGCGTAATATTTAATCATTTTAACAATAATATAAAGATTGATAAGAAACTAGCAGGAAAAAGTAATAATAATTTACATCTGTTTGCAAAGAAGATAAAAAAAGATAAAATATATATTGCGAATTTAGATTATGAAAGAATAGGTGTTTTTACCTATGGAATTGGAACTGATAAAAAATATTTTGAAGGGTTTGAAAATAATCCTTATTATAACCGTTTTACTTACACCAAATTTTCTATTTCTTCTATAAGTACAGAAAAAACGTCTGATAAAATGATTCGCAATACGACTTTTTTTATTTCAGATTTAAATGAGCGTTCAGAAAATCAAATTCATTTAAGCTTTAATTTGAGTAAAACAATAAATAGTTTTGCATGTAATTTAGAGATTGGATTTGATAATTATTTGCGGTATAATAATTTGGATTCACAACTTGAAAATACTGACCTCAAGATACTTGGTTTCTCACCTACTACCAGTTTTAAAAGATTTGGTATTGATTTTGATTTAGGATTTGATTTTGACATTGATCATGATTTTGCAATTGGTTTTTTCCCAAAAATTAAGGCTACTAAGGAGCTTGTAAAAGATGTTTTGTTAATTTATGGAGGATTAGATTATAGTGAGCAAAAGCATACACTTAAATCGTTATCTGATGAGAATCCTTATATTCATTCTTTTGGAACCAATCAATCTATTTTAAGAGACAGTAGTTTTCTTCAAGAGTTAGAAATTACTGATGCCCAAGAATTGTATGTAGGGATGCGGAATGTATTAGGTAAGGGAGAAGTGCTTGAAGGTAGTATTGCTTACGGAATAGTGCAAAACTTTGCTCATTTTATTGGCCTTACAAATGACAACTATAATCGTTTTCAGGTTAATTATATTAATGTAAAACAATTACATGCTACTGCGAATTACGATAGAGAAGTTAATAATATCATCAGTTTGAATGTAAATGCAGATTATTATAAATGGGATAAAGAAGTTTATCATAAACCTGATTTTACTTGTACTGTTAGTACTCCTGTTAATTTAAGGAATAAAATAAAAGTTATTCCATCAGTAAGTTATATAGGGAAGAGAGTCGCATTAGAGTCTCCTTTTCCTCCATTACCTTACGACTCTGTTTTGGATGCAATAGAACTTCCTACACAGATCCATGCCAACTTAGGTTTATATTACAACTACACGCAAAATATTTCGGCTTATGTGCAGTTGAACAACCTCACAAACTCCAAAAAAGATATATGGAGAGGTTATCTTGAAGTTGGTTTTAATGGGCTTTTTGGGCTGAATTATTCCTTCTAATTTTATCAACATTTGTTGATAAAATCCTTTTAATTTTCATGCTTTTTTCGGTGCTTTAACTAATTCAATAAGTGTATATTTGTGTGATTAAAAAAAAGAAAAAAACAATTCAATTTTATGAGTGAAGAAAATAAAAATCAAGACTATAGTGCGGATAATATCCATGTGCTTGAAGGCTTAGAGGCTGTTAGGAAAAGACCGGCCATGTATATTGGTGATATTGGAATGAAAGGATTGCATCATTTGGTTTATGAAGTAGTAGATAATTCAATTGATGAAGCTTTAGCAGGGCATTGTTCTCATATCGATTGCTTTATTAATGAAAACAATTCTATTACGGTAACTGATAATGGAAGAGGAATTCCTACTGGAATGCACGAAAAAGAAGGTCGTTCTGCTTTAGAAGTAGTAATGACGGTTCTGCATGCAGGGGGTAAGTTCGATAAAGGTTCTTACAAAGTTTCTGGTGGACTGCATGGTGTTGGGGTTTCTTGTGTGAATGCACTTTCTTCCGATTTAAGAGTTGAGGTACATAGAGAGGGAAAAGTTTTTGAACAAGAATATAAAATTGGTGTACCACAATATGATGTTCGTGAAGTAGGTAAAACTGATAAAACAGGAACTTTCGTTACTTTTCTTCCAGATGCTTCAATTTTTGAAGATACTGTTTATCATTTTGATATTATAGTCGCTCGTTTAAGAGAATTAGCTTTTTTGAATAAGGGAATTCATCTTTCTATTACTGATAAAAGAAGGACAGATGACGAAGGTGAATCTGTAAAAGAAGCATTTTATTCTGAAAGAGGATTAAAAGAATTTGTTGAATTTTTGGATGCAACAAGAGATGCTATATTAGATGATGTAATTTATATTGATGGTGAAAAAGATGGTGTTCCAGTTGAAGTAGCTATGGTGTATAACACCTCTTACACTGAAAATGTTCATTCTTATGTGAATAATATTAATACAATTGAAGGGGGAACTCACCTTTCAGGATTTAAAAGAGGTCTTACACGTACTCTTAAAAAATATGCAGACGAATCAGGATTACTTAAAAAAATTAAATTTGAAATCTCTGGTGACGATTTTAGAGAGGGCCTGACAGCTATTATTTCAGTAAAAGTAATGGAACCACAGTTTGAGGGACAAACTAAAACTAAGTTAGGAAATAAGGAAGTAACTACAGCAGTTTCACAATCGGTTAGTGATATGCTTACTTTTTATTTAGAGGAAAACCCCGAACAAGCGAAAAGAATTGTACAGAAAGTAATTTTAGCTGCAACAGCCAGAAATGCTGCAACTAAGGCAAGAGAAATGGTGCAGAGAAAGAGTGTGCTTACAGGTTCAGGGTTGCCTGGTAAACTTTCTGATTGTTCAGAAAAAGATCCTGCTAAATGTGAGATATTCTTAGTTGAGGGAGATTCGGCAGGGGGTACGGCAAAGCAGGGTAGAGATAGACATTTTCAAGCAATTCTTCCGTTAAGAGGTAAAATCTTAAATGTAGAGAAAGCCATGCAGCATAAGGTTTTTGAAAATGAGGAAATTAAGAGTATGTTTAAGGCGCTTGGGGTGTCTATTGGTACTGAGGATGATGAAAGGGAATTAAACCTAGAGAAATTAAGATACCATAAAGTAGTAGTTATGACGGATGCGGATATTGACGGTTCTCATATAGCAACTTTATTATTGACTTTCTTTTTTCGATTTTTAAAGCCACTTATTGAGCAAGGATATGTTTATATTGCAACTCCTCCTTTATATCTATTAAAAAAAGGAAAGACCCATAGATATTGCTGGGATGAGGATCAAAGAGAATTGATGATTAATGAGATGAAAGGAGGTAAAGATGTTAATGTAATAATTCAAAGATATAAAGGTTTAGGTGAAATGAATGCCTCACAGCTTTGGGATACTACTTTAAATCCTGAATTTAGAACGCTTAAGCAAGTAACTATTGATAATGCAGCAGAAGCTGATAGAGTATTTTCTATGTTGATGGGGGATGAAGTTCCGCCAAGGAGAACGTTTATTGAGGCAAATGCTAAGTACGCTAATATTGACGCATAGAAAAAGATAGCAAAACAATAATAAAAAATAAAATAATGAAAGTTACAGTAGTAGGAGCAGGAGCAGTAGGAGCAAGTTGTGCGGAATATATCGCAATTAAAAACTTTGCTTCAGAGGTAGTGTTAGTTGATGTTAAAGAAAACTTTGCTGAAGGGAAGGCTATGGATTTAATGCAAACGGCATCATTGAATGGTTTTGATACTAAAATTACAGGATCAACAAACGATTATGCTAAAACTGCAGGGAGTAATATTGCAGTTATTACCTCAGGAATTCCAAGAAAACCAGGGATGACAAGAGAGGAGCTAATTGGAATTAATGCAGGTATTGTGAAATCTGTATCAAAGCAATTGATTAAACATTCTTCTGATGTTATTTTAATTATTGTAAGTAATCCTATGGATACTATGACTTACTTAGCACATAAAGTAACTGGTTTGCCAAAAAACAGAATTATTGGTATGGGAGGTGCTTTGGATTCTGCACGATTCAAATATAGATTAGCTGAAGCTATGGAATGTACAAGTTCTGACATTGAAGGTATGGTAATTGGTGGGCATTCTGATAAAGGAATGGTGCCTTTAACTCGTTTGGCAACTAGAAATTCAGTGAGAGTTTCAGAGTTTTTGCCTGCTGAAAGATTGCAAAAAATATTAGAAGATACTAAAATAGGTGGAGCGACTTTAACAGGAATGTTAGGGACTTCAGCTTGGTACGCTCCAGGTGCTGCTGTAAGTAGTTTGGTGCAATCAATTGCTTGTGATCAACAAAAAATGTTTCCATGTTCAGTGTTGTTAGAAGGAGAATTTGGTTTGAATGATTTATGCATTGGTGTGCCGGTCATCTTAGGTAAAAACGGAATTGAAAAAATAGTTGAAATTAAATTGGATGATCCAGAATTAAGTCAGTTACAAGTATCAGCAGAAGGTGTGAAAGCAACAAATGTCTTGTTAGAAGATTTAAATTTATAATATTTATTAATTAGTATTGCTGATTAAATAAAACTTTTTTATTTTTGCAGCCCTAATTTAAGAAGATACAATTATGAGAAAAGAAATACACCCAGATAATTACAGATTTTGCATATTTAAAGATATGTCATCTGATTTCGCTATTTTAACAAAATCATGTGTTGAAACTGAAGATACTATTAAGTGGGAAGATGGAAACGAATATCCATTAGTAAAAATGGAGATATCTTCTGCTTCTCATCCTTTTTATACAGGTAAAGCAAAGTTAATTGATACGGCTGGTAGAATTGATAAATTTAAAAACAAATACAAGAAATTCGAAAAATAATCGAATTTTAAGCTATACTAAAAAGTCCGCACATTTGTGTGGGCTTTTTTTTTAACTTTGTCTTATGAATTTAATTCTTTTTGATAACAATCGGGAAAACTATTATCCCCTTTCGTTTACGCGTCCTATGGCTGAATTTAGGATAGGAATTTTAACCATTAAAGAAAAATGGGAAAAATACTATAAATCAGTTTCTATAAAAACAGAAGATTATTTAACTGTTAAATTTCCTATAAAACAAACAAAAGATAATCTTTGGGTGTCGGCAAAAGTATTGCCAACTAAAAAATTAATTACTGAATTAGAAAGTTTAAGGGTTGGAGAAATTTTAGAAAAAGAAGGGAATATTATTGCCTTTAGATCTGCTGTTTTTGATTTTGATAAATTGAATAAGATTACGACTCATATTGAAGTGGATTCAGTAAAAAATCTCTGGGATATTTTTAAGGATAATGATAGAGAGATAAAAAGAGATTTTTCTTTGTTGACTAAAGGAAGGGAATCTCAATCTTTGTCTAAAAATAATACTGGTTTAGGAAAAGATATTTTTATTGAAAAAGGAGCTAAAATTTCTTGTAGTATATTGAATGCCGAAAGCGGTCCTATATATATAGGCAGAAATGCTGAGGTCATGGAGGGTTCTATTATTAGAGGTCCGTTTTCAATGGGAGAAAGTTCTGTGCTTAAAATGGGATCTAAAATTTATGGTGCAACTACTTTAGGACCTTATTGTAAAGTTGGAGGTGAAGTAAATAATTCAGTATTTTTTGGCTATTCTTCCAAAGCCCATGATGGTTTCTTAGGCAATTCTGTTATTGGTGAGTGGTGTAATTTAGGCGCAGATACCAATAACTCTAACTTAAAGAATAATTACGCTCAGGTGAAACTCTGGAATTATGAAGCGGAACGTTTTAAAAATACAGAATTGCAATTTTGTGGTTTAATAATGGGTGATCATTCCAAATGCGGTATTAATACTATGTTTAATACTGGCACTATTGTTGGGGTGAGTGCTAATATTTTTGGCAGTGGATTTCCTAGAAATTTTATTCCTTCATTTAATTGGGGAGGAGCAGCAGGCTTTTCTATTTATAAATTACCAAAAGCATTTGAGGTAGCTGAAAAAGTCTTTGGAAGAAGAAAGTTAAGCTTTGATAAAGTAGAACAAGATATTTTGACTCAGGTGTACAATATGACAAAGCGTTACAGGAATGAACTGTAGCTGACAAAAAGACTAGATTTTAATAATGGCATACTAATTGCATTTGTTACGAGTAAAAAATAATTATTATGAGAAATAAATATCATTTAGATAGCCTTGAGCTATCTGATTTAATAAATGAGGAAACAGAATTCTTGCCATTAATGTCTGATGAGGATGAGGATAAAATATCTCAAGAAGAAACTCCTGATATAATGTCAATTTTACCCTTAAGAAATACAGTGTTATTTCCAGGAGTTATTATACCAATTACTATAGGCAGAGACAGGTCAGTAAAATTAATTAAGGATGCTGAAAATGGAAAAAACTCTATTGGGGTAGTTTCTCAAAAAGAGTTTGATACTGAACTCCCTGAATTAAAAGATTTAAATGAAGTAGGAACAGTTGCTCAGATTTTAAAAATGTTAAAAATGCCAGATGGTAATATCACGGCAGTTATACAAGGGCGTAAACGTTTTAAGATTGAGGCAATGGTGCAGAATGAACCATATTATAAAGCTCGGATTACGGATTTAAAAGAGGTAAAGCCAGAAAAAAAAGATCGAGAGTTTAGCGCATTAGTTTCTTCTGTGAAAGATTTGGCGTTAAGAATTATTGATGAATCGCCAAATATTCCTACTGAAGCAGCTATTGCTATTAAAAATATTAAAAATACTTCTTTTATTATCAATTTTGTATCTTCAAATATGCATATTAGTTTGTCTGAAAAACAAGCCTTGTTAGAAGAAGTTGATCTAAAAAAGCGTGCAATAAAAGTGTTGGAATTATTGACAAAGGAACTGCAGCTTTTGGAAATGAAGAATAAAATTCAATCTAAAGTGCAAACGGATTTAGATAAGCAGCAAAGAGAGTATTACTTAAATCAACAAATAAAAGCTATTCAAGAAGAATTAGGGGGGAGTGGTTCGCAAAAGGAGATTGATGAAATGCTAAAGCAAGGGGCAAAAAAAAAATGGAATAAAGAAATAGCAAATGCTTTTGATAAGGAGCTCAGGAAATTGAAAAGAATGAATCCTTCCATGTCAGATTATGCTGTGCAAAGAAGTTATATTGAATTGATTCTGGAATTACCTTGGGATGAATTTACTACAGATAGTTTTGATTTAAAGAGAGCTAGAGAAATTTTAGATAGAGATCATTTTGGCTTGGAAAAAGTAAAAGAAAGAATTATTGAACACTTGGCAGTTTTAAAACTCAGAGGTGATATGAAATCTCCTATTTTGTGCTTGTATGGCCCTCCAGGAGTTGGAAAAACATCATTAGGCAAATCAATTGCTGATGCTTTAGGTAGAAAATACGAAAGAGTATCGTTGGGAGGATTAAGAGATGAAGCGGAAATAAGAGGGCACAGAAAAACATATATTGGAGCAATGCCTGGTAGAATAATAAAATCTATAAAAAAGGCTAAATCCTCAAACCCTGTTTTTGTTTTGGATGAAATTGATAAGGTTACAAGAGATGCTCATGGAGATCCGTCCTCAGCTTTGCTTGAAGTTTTAGATCCCGAACAAAATGAAGCGTTTCATGATAACTATTTGGAGCTAGATTATGATTTGTCTAAAGTAATGTTTGTTGCTACTGCTAATTCTTTAGCAACTATTCAGCCTGCTTTACTAGATAGAATGGAGATTATTGAAATAAATGGATATACTATTGAAGAGAAAGTACAGATTGGAAAACATCATCTATTACCCAAACAATTAAAATTACACGGATTACAAGAAGAGCAATTCGATTTGTCGGATAAAATATTAGAGAAAATCGTTGATCAATATACGCGTGAATCTGGTGTTAGAACTTTGGATAAAGTGATCAGTAAGATGATTCGTAATGTTGCTAAATGCATTGCAATGAAAGAGTCTTTTGAGAATTCTCCGACTTCTGAAGTGGTAGAGAAAGTGTTAGGTGCGCCAAAATTCGATAGAAGTCGTTTTTCTGATAATTCTGTTGCAGGTGTAGTTACAGGTTTAGCTTGGACTTCAGTAGGTGGTGATATTCTATTTATTGAAAGCAGCTTGAGTAAAGGTAAAGGAAAACTATCGGTTACAGGTAATTTAGGGCAAGTTATGAAAGAATCTGTTACTATTGCTATGGAATACTTTAAGGCACATACTGAAGTGTATGGACTTAATTCTGATATATTTGATAAATGGAATGTACATGTGCATGTCCCTGAGGGAGCTACTCCAAAGGATGGTCCTTCAGCAGGAATTACCATGTTTACCTCCCTAGTTTCTTCTTTTACACAAAGAAAAGTAAAAGAGAAAACCGCAATGACTGGCGAACTTACTTTAAGAGGGAAGGTATTACCTGTTGGTGGAATTAAAGAAAAGATTTTAGCAGCAAAGCGTTCAGGAATTAATGAGATTATTCTTTCCAAGCAGAATAAGAAAGATATTTTAGAAATAAATGAAAAGTATGTAAAAGGCATAAATTTTCATTATGTTGACACTTTAAAAGAGGTAATTGATATTGCTCTATCAACTGAAAAAGTTGAAAACGCAATGGATATTAATTAATACTTTTGTAGTAATAATTTGTGTTAATAATCGTTAGAGATAATAAAAAATGAAAAAAATAATATTAGTTTCAAGTTTGGTTTTAACTGCTTTAACTTCTAATGCTCAAGATGGTACGAAAGCATTAATTAAGAATAGTCCGTTTCACTTTTTTGATGGCACGTTTAATATGAGTTATGAAAAAACAATTTCAAACAGTAAATCTTTAAATTTTAGTGGGGGATTTCACTTGCAAGATAATTCTTGGAGTTCAGAAGATGATATTGGCTGGACAGGAGAATTACAACTTAGAAAATATTTGATTAATTTTAAAAAACAAAAATCAATATTAAGCGGCATATATGTGGCTCCTTATATAAAAAGTGCTTATTTTAGGTCAGAAGGTGAAAATGGGTGGCATGTTCAAGAGAATGGATATTATGACGAAAATAATCTTTGGATTGAAGAAGTAGGTTATTACAATTCTTTTTCTAAAGAAATTAAAAATATCCAAGGAGGATTGATAATGGGTGCTCAGTTATTATTTGGAGATGTTATTTCTCTTGAGGTATTTTTAGGAGGAGGAATACAATATGCTGAAGTTGAAGGATTTAATCCAGATTATTACAATACTTCTGATATGAAAGAATACACAGGAGTTATTCCAAAAATTGGATTTAATATTGGAGCTGCTTTCTAAGAGATTGAATGATTCAAAAAATCATTATTATAGCGTTTTTTCTGCCCTTGAGTGTCTTAGCTCAAGTTGGTGGTTTTTATGCTTTTTCATTTGTTGATATCGCGCTTTCACCTAGAACAGAAGCTATGGGTGGTTCGGCCATTGCTATTATCGATAATGACGTTTCTTTAGGGCAAATTACTCCTTCACTTCTGAATAATAAAATGCATAATTCTTTGGTATTTTCCTTTACTGATTATTTATCGGATGTGAATTTAATAGGTTTCTCTTACGCAAGAAAATGGAAAGAATTTGGTATTTTTTCAATAGGAATTAAAGCAATAAACTATGGTGAATTTGAATATAATGATGCTGTTGGAGATAATTTAGGTTCTTTCTCTGCACACGATCAGGTTATTACTTTTGGTTTGGGCAAACGCTTGAATGAAAAATTCACATTCGGTATAAATTTAAATATGCTAAATTCTCAGTACGAAACGTATCATGCTTTCGCACTTTCATCTAATGTATCGGTAACTTATTTTAATCCTGAAAAGGAATTTACTTCTACTTTACTTTTTAGAAATATAGGTAGACAGCTCATTAAATATGCTAATACTGAAGAATCACTTCCTTTTGATGTGCAGTTAGGAATGAGTAAGGAGTTAAAACATTTGCCTTTTCGATATTCACTTACTGTTCACCATCTGAATCAGTTTGATATAAAATCTCCTTATAAATTAACAAGTCAAACCAATATTGAAACAGGTGAGTTGGAAATAAAAGAGGAAAATGTTGGGAAAACGGCATTTCGTCATTTAATTATTGGAGGAGAATTAAATCCTTTTCGTAAAAATCTTTTTGTAAGAGGAGGTTTCAATTTTCAAAGAAGGTTTGATATGAGTCTTTCTACCTATCCTGCAATGGTTGGTTTTTCTTGGGGTATAGGTTTTAAAGTGTTAAGATTCCGCTTCGATTACAATAGGTCGGCTTATCATTTATCAGGATCTCCAAATAATTTTAGTTTTGCTACAAATTTGAGTACTTTTGGTCTATAATGAGTCTAGCTTTTAATATAGCGATTGATGGCCATTCTTCCTGCGGAAAGAGTACTATTTCAAAAGCAGTGGCAAGTAAATATGGTATGCGTTATATCGATACGGGAGCAATGTATCGTGCCATGACCCTTTTTTGTATGGAGAATAATATTATCTCTAATAAAAAAATTAAGCTGAATTTGCTTCTTGCTGAAATAGATAATATTACAATAAATTTTGTTTTTAATGCTGAAACCAAACTTTCTGAAACGATTCTTAATGGAAAAAATGTTGAGAAAATAATAAGAGGGTTTAAAGTGTCTGATAATGTAAGTGTTGTGGCTCAAATTCAGCAAGTGCGTGAAAAATTAATTTCTTTGCAACAAGAAATTGGTAAGCAAGGGAATGTGGTGATGGACGGAAGAGATATAGGAACAAAGGTTTTTCCTGAAGCAAAATTAAAGTTGTTTGTAACGGCAGGTGCCGTGATAAGAGCTCAAAGAAGGTGTGATGAGTTGAATAGAAAAGGAGAAAAGGTTACTTTTGAACAAGTGTTAGACAATCTTACTTTAAGAGATGAACATGATACAAAGCGAAAAATAAATCCTTTAATTCAAGCAGATGATGCTATTTTGATTGATAATTCTAATTTATCAATTGAGAAGCAAAATGCTTTGATTGATAATTTGATAACTAATATATTAAGTAAATAATGGAAGTTACTATTGACAAATATTCTGGATTCTGTTTTGGTGTAGTGTATGCTATTGAAATGGCAGAGAATATTTTAGAAAAAGAGGACGTTTTGTATTGTTTAGGGGATATTGTACATAATAATAAAGAAGTGGAGCGCTTAACTGATATGGGTTTAAAGATTATCAATAATGATGACTTGAAAAAAATTTCGGATTGTAAAGTGCTTATTAGAGCACATGGAGAGCCACCATCAACTTATAATATTGCGCTTGAAAATAACATTCAACTGTTGGATGCTTCTTGCCCTGTAGTGCTAAAGTTACAACATCAAATTAAGGAAGGGTATGAGGATATTAAAAAGATTGATGGGCAGGTAATTATATTTGGTAAAGAAGGGCATGCTGAGGTTACTGGCTTGCTAGGTCAAACCAGAAATAATGCGATTATTGTAACGACTGTTGAAGATTTAGATAGAGTAGATTTTTCTAAGTCAATTTATATTTATTCACAAACAACAAAAAGTCCAAAAGCGTATAAAGCAATTAGTGATATAATAGATGAAAGAGTTCGATTGGCAGATGGAGAAAATGTAAAATATATTGTACATGACACATTGTGTAGGCAAGTTTCGGGACGTGAACCTCAATTAAAGCATTTCTCAAAGGAAAATGATGTTATCATTTTTGTGAGTGGACAAAAGAGTTCAAACGGTAAAATGTTGTATCAATCATGTAAAAAAGAAAATCCAAATTCATACTTTATATCAGATATAAATGAGATAAATAATGAATGGTTTTCTACTGCAAGTTTTGTTGGTATTTGTGGCGCAACTTCCACGCCAAGATGGTTGATGGAACAGGTGCAAAAGACTATTGAAAAGATAGATTAATATTCTTGTTCGTTATTTCAGATTAAAATTGTATTTTTGCAGCCCTTTTCAGAATGTGTTGTAAGGTAGTGATAGGAAAAATATAAAATTAACAGCTCTTAAAGTTTAATACATCTAAGCCTTACTTACTTTAAGATACAAATGTAAAATGACAAAAATGTCAGAAGAAAACAAAAAAGAAACTGCAAAAGAAGCAGTAGAAACTCCTGAAAATGAGGAGTTAGTGGCGGCAACTCCTATTGCTGAAAAAACTCCGATAATTGAGGAAGTTAAAGCTAAAAAAATTCCAAAAAAGAGAATTAAAAAGGAAGTAGAAGTTCCTAAAACTGATGAGTTAATAGCAATGACTCCTGTTGTTGAAGAAACGAATACAGTAATAGAGGAAGTTAAAATTGAAGAAGTTCCCAAAAAGAAAGTTGAGAAAGTAGAAGAATTCGATTGGGATAAAGCGGCTCAAAATGATATGTACTCTAAAAAAGAAAGAAGTGATTTAGAGACTGAATATAGCGCTACTTTACCTGATGTTGTAGATAAGCAAGTTATTGATGGAACTGTTGTGTTAGTTACTGAAAGAGAAGTTGTTATTGACATTAACTTTAAATCTGATGGAGTAATTAGTTTTAATGAATTCAAGTATAATTCTGAATTAAAAGCTGGTGATACTGTTGAAGTATTAGTTGAAAAACAAGAAGATAAAAATGGTCAGTTAGTTTTATCTCACAGAAGAGCAAGAGTTTTAAGAGCTTGGGATAAAGTAAATATTGCTCTTGAAACTGGAGAAGTTGTGAATGGTCAGATAATGAGTAGAACAAAAGGAGGAATGATTGTTGATGTATTTGGTATTGAGTGTTTCTTACCAGGTTCTCAAATTGATGTTAAGCCAATCCGTGATTATGATGAGTATGTTGGTAAAAAAATGGAATTCAAAGTTGTAAAAGTAAACGAGTCTTTCAGGAATGTTGTTGTATCTCATAAAGCTTTAATTGAAGCTGATTTGGCTGTTCAAACTAAAGATATAATGTCTAAATTAGAAAAAGGACAGGTTCTTGAAGGTACAGTTAAAAATATTACTTCTTATGGCGTGTTTGTTGACTTAGGAGGTATTGATGGTTTAGTTCATATTACTGATTTATCTTGGGGAAGAATCTCTCATCCTGATGAGATAGTATCTTTAGATGAAACAATTAATGTTGTAATTCTTGATTTTGATGAAGGTAAGAGTAGAATTCAATTAGGATTGAAACAATTAGACGTTCATCCTTGGGAAAATTTAGATGAAAACTTAAAAATTGGTGATGAAGTAGATGGTAAAGTTGTAGTGGTTGCTGATTATGGAGTATTTGTTGAGTTACAAGCAGGAATTGAAGCTTTATTACACGTATCTGAAATGTCTTGGTCAACTCACTTAAGAAGTGCAAATGATTTTTATAAGAAAGGTGATGCTGTAAAAGCACAAATTTTAACCTTAGATAAAGATACAAGAAAAATGTCATTAGGAGTTAAACAAATGACTCCAGACCCTTGGGCTGATATTGCAGTTAAATTCCCAGTAGACTCTAAGCATAGTGTGAAAGTAAGAAACTTCACAAATTTTGGGATTTTTGTTGAATTAATTGAAGGTGTTGATGGTTTAGTACATATCTCTGACTTATCATGGACTAAAAAAATAAAGCATCCAGCTGAGTTTACTCAAGTTGATGCAATGCTTGATGTTGTTGTTTTAGATATTGATAAAGGAAACAGAAAAATCAGTTTAGGGCACAAGCAATTAGATGTAAACCCTTGGGATGATTATGCTAAGCAATACAAAGAAGGAAAAGACTATGAAGGTACTGTAAAAGAAGTATTTGATAAAGGTGCTGTAATTGAATTATCTGAAGAGGTAGAAGCTTTTGTTCCAAAAAGACATACTGTAAAAGAAGATGGTTCAAGTTTACTAGTTGGTGAAACGTTATCTTTTAGAATTCTTGAATTCTCAAAAGAGAACAAAAAGATTTTAGTTTCTCATACAGTAATCTTTAAGGAAGAGTTCGAAAAAGAACGAAAGAAATCAGCTTCAGCAGCTAAGAAAGTGATGAAAAAAATTGTAGATGATAAGAAGCAATCTACTTTAGGCGATTTGGATCAGCTATCTAACCTGAAGACGAATTTAGAGAAAGATAAATAATTAAATTTAAAGCCCCATTAATTTGGGGCTTTTTTTTTGCTATTTTTGTAGTGTAATGATTAGAGAAAGGCAAATACTAAATCAAAAGGATATTCAAATTACAATTGAAAGATTGTGTCAGCAGTTAATTGAACATCATGGTGATTTTAAAAATACTGTTATTGTTGGAGTTCAACCAAGAGGTACGTTCTTAAGTAATAGAATAATCACCAAATTAAAACAATTACTAAATACTACTAATCTTGAATCAGGAAGTTTAGATATCTCATTCTATCGAGATGATTTAAGAAGGCGAGACGAACCAATTGTTCCTGAAATTATGGAAATGAATTTATCGCTTGAAAGTAAAAAAGTAGTTTTAATTGATGATGTTTTATTTACTGGCAGGTCTATTCGTTCAGCAATTGATGCTCTAATGGCATTCGGCAGACCAAGATCTGTTGAACTCCTTACTTTAATTGACAGAAGATTTAGCAGAGATTTGCCTATTCAGCCTAATTATGTAGGAAGAACAATAGACGCAATAGATTCCGAAAAAATAATAGTGGAATGGAAAGAAGTAAATGGAAAGGATAAAATATTAATGGTAAAATCAGATTAATGAGTAATTTATCTGTAGATCATTTGTTAGGAATTAAATACCTTATAGAATCAGATATAGATTTGATTTTTAAAACGGCAGATAATTTCAAAAAGATTATTAATCAACCTATTAAGAAAGTACCTTCATTAAGAGATATTACGATTGCAAATCTTTTCTTTGAAAACTCTACTAGAACTAAACTTTCTTTCGAATTAGCTGAGAAAAGACTTTCGGCTGATGTAATTAACTTTACTTCAGCATCTTCATCCGTTACTAAAGGGGAAACATTATTGGATACTATAAATAATATATTAGCTATGAAAGTTGATATTGTAGTAATACGTCATCCTAATCCTGGTGCTTCTGTATTTTTATCCAGAAATATTGATGCAAAAATCGTAAATGCAGGAGACGGAACTCACGAGCATCCCACACAGGCTTTATTAGATGCCTATTCAATTAGAGAAAAATATGGTGAAGTTGCAGGTAAAAAAATTGTAATAATTGGGGATATTCTACATTCTAGAGTAGCACTTTCAAATATCTATTGCTTGCAGAAATTGGGTGCTGAAGTTAAAGTTTGCGGACCTTCTTCATTAATACCTAAACATCTTGATGCATTAGGAGTTACTCATTTCTCTGATTTAAAAGAGGCTCTAGAATGGTGTGATGTAGCTAATGTATTAAGAATACAGTTAGAAAGACAAGATGTAAATTATTTTCCTTCCTTACGAGAATATGCTATGGTGTATGGTGTAAATAAAGAAATACTTGATGCTTTAGAAAAAGAAATAACAATTATGCATCCTGGTCCTATAAATAGAGGTGTTGAATTAAGTTCTGATGTTGCTGATTCTAAACATGCTATTATACTTGATCAAGTAGAGAATGGAGTTGCCATAAGAATGGCAGTATTGTATTTACTAGCAGGTAAAATTAAGAACTAAGATTTAAATGAATTTACAAGAAACAACACTAGTTTTTAAACTTGGAGAAGATAATAATTTATCTGATTTAAAAATTACTTCTGAAATTAAACACTTTATTGCTGATTTAAGAGGAGTAACTCCTGATTTAGCTGAAAATATTAAAGATAAATTTATTATATTTGCAAATAGTATTTCAAAGATGAACGGCTCTTTTGTAATTGTATGCGAATTCTCTTTTGAGGAAGAATTAACTATTGTTCCTACTTTGCAAGAGGCTTATGATTACATTGAAATCAATGAAATAGAAAGACAATTAGAATTATAAATCAAAATTAATTAAATATGAAAAGAATATTACTTACCCTTATGTTGACTTTTGTCTTTATTGGAGCAAATGCTCAATGTACACCAGATCCTCAATATACTAATGCAGGTATTTACCCTGATAGTTCAATTGGTATGCCAGATGCAATTGTTGGTCAAGCCTATAGCGAAGTAATAACCATTATTACACCTACAGATACAAATGTTATTTTTTCAGGACTGCCAATTTCAGTTACTATTATGGATATTGCATTAGATAGTGTTAATGGTTTACCTGCAAATTTTACCTATGATTGTGCTGCACTTAATTGCGTTTTTACTGGCGGCTCTACTTCTTGTGCTGTACTATCTTCAACCATTAACCCTACAGTTGCAGATACTGGTTCATACCAAATATTTATGTACACAACTACTACAGTAGATGCAGGTCTTTTTGGTATACAAACTCAAAATGATATTATTGATTATTATTACATTGAAGTATCTAATGCTACCTCTGTTATTAATCAATTTAATGATTTTACTTTTGAATTAAAAAATATTTTCCCTAACCCCGTAAATAATAGTGCTAAAATTCAATTTATTTCAGGGAATTCAGCTGATGTAGTTTTTTCAGTCTTTAATCACTTAGGTGAGAAAATTGAAGAAAAGAATATAGCTGCTTATCGTGGGATAAATGATATTGAAATATCTGCTAATGACTATGCTAATGGCATGTATTTATACTCTATTAATAATGGTGTTCAAATCGTATCTAAAAGAATGATTATTGCTAATTAATGCCATTTAAACTTACCATTTTAGGTTGTAATTCTGCAATTCCTACAGTAGAAAAACATCCAACCGCTCAATTGCTAAATGCAAATGAGCGGTTTTTTTTAATTGATTGTGGAGAAGGAACGCAAATTAGGCTAAAAGAATATCAATTAAATTTTCAAAGAATAAATCATATTTTTATTAGTCACTTGCATGGCGATCATTATTTTGGTTTAATTGGCTTGATTAGTAGTATGCATCTCTTGGGTAGAAATAAAGGCTTACATATTTATGCTTATCAGGAGTTAAAAGCAATTATCGATTTGCAATTATCTGCTTCTAATACTGAACTTAATTATCCTTTATTTTTTCATCCTATTTCTGAAACTAATGAACAGATACTGTATGAAGATGAAAAGATATGTATTAGTAATGTAATTCTTAATCACACCATTAAGTGTTCTGGTTTTATCTTTAAAGAAAAAAAGAGTAAAAGAAAGATTATTAAAGAGATAATTGAACAATATAACATTCCATTTGATAAATACAATGGAATAAAAGAAGGAGCTGATTGGATAGCTGATAATGGTGAGATTATAAAGAATAAAGTGATAACGCGTGAAAATACGCCAGTTCATTCTTATGCTTTTTGTACAGATACAATTTATAATGAAGCTTTAATTGAAAAAATTAAGGGAATTGATTTATTGTATCATGAAGCTACTTTTAAAAAAGATTTTGCAGATCGAGCAAAAGAAACAGGGCATTCAACAACTTATGAAGCAGCTACAATTGCTAAAAAATCAGCAGTTAAAAACTTATTAATTGGTCATTTTTCACAAAGATACAAAAACATTGATGAGTTATTTATTGAAGCGAAAGCTACCTTTAAGAATACTCGTTTAGCTGAATCAGGTTTAGTACTTGATTTTAATAAATTGAATAAATGAGGAAATTATTAATTTATGTATTATGAATGAATGTTTTTATTAGTGATGCAAAAACTGTACTTTAGCCTTAAACATATAAGTTTGTATTTTAATTTGAAAAGAATATTTTATCTCTTACTATCTCTAATATTATTTAATACTGTTTCTGCAAATAATATTATTAAAGACTCTGTAGCTAATATTAATTGTAATCATGATGGTTTTATTTTTACAGAAATTGTTTCGCTTGATACTAATGTTTTTAGTAAGTGGTATCTTTATAATGATTCTATTTGGGAACAGATAGATACATCTAATCAATTAATAGTAATTAATAATAATCAATATAATTCAGACTCTTTAACTACAGAGGTTTGTGGCTTATATAAATTAGAAATTGTTGATGTATTAGATTCATTAATTGAAGTACGACAATATAATGTTGGATGTAAATTATCAGTGATATTAGAGCAAGAGATTATTATATGTAATAACAATACAGGTACAATAAATGCATATATAACTGGAGGGATTCCTTTTGGTCAAGATACAGCTTTAGTAGGTGGAGAGTACTTTCAATATCAATGGTATTCTTTTATTGACACAAGTATAAATTCAATATTACTAGCTGGTACTAATGATTTTATTGATAGCTTAAACCAATCGTATTATTATTTGATTGTATCTGATTCAATAGGATGTATAGACACTTCAGAAATTATTGAGATAAAACCTCCCGAAAAATTAAAAATAGTTGATTTAAATTTAACTGATGCCAGTTGTTATCAATCAGCAACAGGCTCTATCTCTTTTTCTTTTAATGGAGGTTATAAGTTTGACTTAATAAATCCATATTTTTATTATCTAGTTTCAAACTCAGATACTGTTTGCTATAGGGATACTAGTGGATATTCGGCTAACTTTTTTAACCTTACAATAAATCCTTCAATGAACTCCCTACATCCTGACTCTATAATCATAGATAGTTTGTTTGAAGGAAATTATCAATTAATTGTCTCAGATTCTGTAGGATGTTTATTTGATACAGCTTTTATGATATATGAACCATTACCATATCAACTTTATGTTTCAAGTGATACATTAATCTGTTCTTCAGATAGTGTTTGGATAAATATTGATAGTATTTCTGGTGGACTATTACCAATTACTTATAAATGGATTGATTCAAATAACGATTCTATTTATGTTAGTAATGGAAATTATTTATGTGTTATTAATGATACTTTGCATAATTGTATCGATACAATTGATGTTGAAATGACTAGTTTGTACGATATAAAGTTAGATGTCAACATAGGTAATATAAGTTGTTTTGGAGATAGTACAGGCTTTATAACTATTGACTCCATTTATGGGGGAGTTAAGCCATATTTATATTCAGGCATTAGTTTAAATAATTTATCATCTGGAGATTACACTATTTCTATTTCTGACTCTTTGGGTTGTAAATCTGTTGATACGATTAGTGTTTTAGAGCCTTTGAAGTTACAATCAAATATATTCATTACTCAACTTGCTTGTCATAATGATAGTAATGCTTCTGTCATTCTCGCTTATTCTGGTGGCGTAATGCCTTATGAAATTTATTGGCAGAATAGCTTATCTATTGATACAGTTAATAATTTAAGTTCAGGTATTTATTTCTATTCAGTTATTGATTCAAACCAATGTGAACTTCTTGATACACTTGAAATTTCAAATCCAAATCAGCTCTCAGTAGAGTTTATTAACTACTCTACCTTATTAGATTGTTTTAATGGAATTACTGCAATAGAAGCAGTTGTAGTGAATTACGATAGTTCATATTCAATTTTATGGTCTAATTTAGATTCAACAAATATTACATCAATTGGAGCTGGATATTCCTCAGTATTTATTGAGGATAATAATGGTTGTAGGTTAGTAGATTCAGTTTTAATAACACAACCTGATACATTCAGGATTGTAGAGTTTATATTAATAGATACTATTTGTCATTTAGGAGCAAGTGCACATGTAGTTCTGGATGGAGGAATCCCTCCTTATACATATTTGTGGAGTACAGGAGAGATAGATTCTATGATATTTAATATACAGGATAGTATCTGCTGGGTAATTGTTTCTGATTCATGTGGGAATATTCTAATTGACACTGTATTTTTTGACCCTTTTGAATTAGTTACAGCTATAATTTATGATAATATAACTCATATTGGTTCAGTTGAAATAGATTTCACTTCAACAGGAGGACCGTTTTCTTATACATGGGTTGATATTATTGGAAGTGTTATTAGTACAGATTCAATAACATCCAATTTATGTGAAGGCACTTATTTTGTTACCACTAATGATAATACAACCAATTGTTCAGTAATTGATACGTTAATAGCTACTTTTTATCTACCGAATGGTATCGTTGATGAAACAACAACAACTGTTTTATCAGATTCTGATTTGTGGGGAAATCCTCCATATAGTTATTTTTGGGATAATGCTGAAATTTCGGCACATGCTAATATTTGTTCTGGTTCACATTGGGTTGAAGTGACGGATGCTGATGGTTGTGTTGTTCGAGCCGACTTTGATATTGATCCTTTGTTGATTGTTTTAGATCCTGCTGAGTTTATTATTGAATGTAATTTAGAAAATTTGGATGTAGATATAACTGCTGATGCAATTGGAGGCACTGTACCGTATACTTATGCTTGGTCAAATGGAAGTACAGAGAATTCAATTAATTTCAATTTAAGTCCAGGGAACTATAGTGTTGTCGTAATGGACAATAATGCTTGTACTGAGGATACTTCTTTTGTAATTGAAACTATAAGTGCTGAGTGTATTCCGAATGTGTTCACTCCTAATGGAGATAATATAAATGATACTTGGAATTTAGAAAATACTTTTTTTTATCTTGATTCTGAAATAAGAATATATGGTAGATATGGTAAGTTACTTTTCAAATCTATTGATTATGCTAAACCTTGGGATGGTAAGGATGAAAATGGAAATGATGTTACTGAGGGGGTATACTTTTATCATATTAATATTGGGCATGATTTTGATCCAATAAGAGGAAGTGTGACTATAATCCGATAAACGTTTTTATCTCATTTATCTGATGAGGTTCGAACCATGTTATGTTTTTATCTTTCCGGAACCAAGTGAGTTGACGTTTTGCAAACCTTCTCGTATTTTGCTTAATATTTTCTACTGCTTTTTTAAGAGTACATTCATTATTGTAAAAAGCAAATATCTCTTTATAGCCAACAGTTTGTAATGCATTTTTCTGCTGAAAAGGAATAAGTGATTCTACTTCTTCAAATAGTCCGTTTTCTAACATTTTATCTACACGTGAATTTATTCTTCTGTATAGTAGTTCTCTTTCAGTTGTTAACCCAATTTTAATAATTCTAAAAGGGCGGTATTTTGGTTTTGCTGACTTGTAAGAAGAAAAGGGTTCGCCTGTAGCTATAAATACTTCTAATGCTCGTAATAGGCGTTGAGAGTTTTGCTGATCACAAGTAGTGTAAAAGTCAGGGTCTGCTTTTTTGACCTCATCCTGCAGCCAAGCTAATCCTTGTTCATTTAATTTTGTTTTAAGTTTTATTCTTATCTGGGTAGAGATTTCAGGCATTTTGTCAAACCCTTTACAAATTGCATCAACATATAACCCCGAACCTCCAACAACAACAATAGTATCTTTTGTTTTATGAAGATCGTTTATTTTAGCAATCGCATTTATTTCAAATTTTCCAGCATTATAATCTTCTGTTACAGATAAATGATGAATGAAATGGTGTTTTGTTGCTGCTAATTCTTTAGCATTAGGTGCTGCGGAACCAATTTTTAATTCTTTATAAAATTGCCTTGAATCACATGAAATTATTTCAGTATTTAATGCATTTGCAAGCTCAATACTAAGTGCTGTTTTCCCAATTGCTGTAGGGCCAACAATTATGATTATTCTCTTAGTATTCCTCTTCATACTCTTTAAATTCATCAAAATCATCAAAGGCTTCACCAAAAGGATCAAATTCTTTCTCAGCTTTAAAGCTAATTTCAGGCGCATCTCCTGGCATAATTCCTACTGACTTAATACATTTTGCAGTAGTTATTTCATCTTCAGTTATTTCATTGAGTGTAATCAAGAAGCGCCACATTTTCATAAAATCATAAACATAAAGTAACTGAGAGCCTTTTTCCTTTAGTATAGAAGAAAGAATAATATCACTCATTCCAAGCATAGAATTTTCCTTATCCTCTACACTAAAAAGAGGAATTTCTTGTAGTAATTCAAATTCATCATTAGTTATGTAAAAAGAAGCTAGTTCTTTTTTATCTAGTTCAAAGGCACTGACAATAGCCTTGTGTAACTCTTCTAAATTACTAGTAGAGTTAATTTCAATATCACGAATTACATCTTTTTTATATTCTAAATGTACTTGTATTATGCTTTTCATTTTACTGGCTGTAAATTTAATTCTTTTGCTTTTTTTATGATGAATGCTAATGCTTGTTCTTTATCATTTTTAACTGTTCCATCAAGTATTGCATCTTTTATTGCATTTTTTAGAATTCCAATTTCTCGTCCAGGTTTAATGGAAAACAAATCCATTATTTCCTTACCATCAACAGGAGGCTGAAAGTTTCGTATCTGATCTTTTTCCTCTACTTCTTTTAGTTTACTTCTTACTAGTTGAAAATTTTTCAGATACTTTTTTACTTTCTTTTCATTTTTTGAAGTAATATCTGCATCACATAGTGTCATTAAATCATCTATATCATCTGCTGCATCAAAAAGTAAGCGTCTTATAGCAGAATCGGTAACTATATCTTTTGCTAAAATGATAGGTCGCAAATGAAGAGTTACTAATTTTTGTACATACTTCATTTTTTCGTTTAGCGGTAACTTTAACTCTCTAAAAATCTTAGGAACCAATTTCCCACCAAGAAATTCATGCGCATGGAAAGTCCATCCATGTCCTTCCTCATATTTTTTTGTTTGTGGTTTTGCAATATCGTGCAGTATTGCTGCCCACCTTAACCATACGTTATTGGTGTTTTTACTAATGTTGTCGAGCACTTCAAGGGTGTGATAAAAATTATCTTTGTGCCCGTGTTTTCCTATCAATTCTACTCCTTGCAACTTACACATTATAGGGAAGAATTGATGCAATAATTGAGTGTTGAATAATAATTTAAACCCTTTTGAAGGAATGGATGTTAATATTATTTTGTTAAGTTCTTCAGTAATTCTTTCTTGAGAAATTATACTTAAGCGTTCAGCATTATCGGTAATTGATTTTAATGATTGTTCTTCTATTAAAAAATCCAATTGAGAGGCGAAACGCACTGCTCTCATCATTCTTAATGGATCATCAGAATAAGTGATGTCAGGATTTAATGGAGTGCGAATAATTTTATTTTTTAAATCTTTTTTCCCATCAAAAGGATCAATTAATGCACCATAACTATTTGCATTGAGTTGGATTGCCATTGCGTTAATGGTAAAATCTCTTCTGTTCTGATCATCCTCTAAAGTTCCATTCTCTACTATTGGTTTTCGGGATTCTGAACGATAGGATTCTTTTCGAGCGCCTACAAATTCATAATTTTCTCCTTTGTAGTTAATCATGGCTGTACCAAAGTTCTTAAAGACTTTTAAAGTCGCTTTATTTCCTATCAGGGAATTTACCTTTTTTGCTAGTTTTATTCCGCTTCCAATACAAACAAAATCAATATCTGTTTTCTCTTGTTTCCTCTCTAATAATAAATCACGCACCCAACCACCAACTACATAGGTAGGGTAATTTAACTCATCACTTGCGAGTTGTATGGTTTTAAAAATTGGGTTATTTAATGCAGAAGTGTAATTCACTATCTAATTTTTGTAATGCTACTATCTTCATTTATCATTAGGATAGATGAAGGAGTAGACATTAGTTCATTGTGGCGCAAATTTACGATATAATCAACATTGTTTTTTATTTCTTTTGGAATTTCTGAAAATTGTTTTGGCGCTATTTCTTTACTAATGTTTGCTGAGGTAGAAACAATTGCTTTTCCAAATGATAGAATAAGTTTTTGACAAAATTCATCTTGAACAATACGAATTGCTGCTGAACCATTTTCTGCTAAAAGGTTTTGGCCTAATCCCTTTGCATTAGGGTAAACAATAGTTATTGGGCTTGATGTAATGTCCAAATTAGGGATAGTTTCAGTAATAGTCTTTAGTTGTTGTTTATTAGCTACTAATGAAATGAGTGCTTTGGTATCCACTCGTTTTTTAAGTTTAAATATTTTTGCTATTGCAATAGTATTTGTTGCGTCACAACCAATTCCCCAAATAGTATCGGTAGGGTATAAGATTATCCCTCCTTGTTTTAATGTTGCTAAAGCTTTATCTATTTCTTTTTTCAATTAAAAGTGTATTATATACCTTCATTAAGTTATTTGCTATTTTATTGTCAGTAAAGTTTTTTGCATGTTCTAAACCTTCAGTTTTCATCTTTTCTTGTAATTCTTGAGAATCTAGGATTTCCAGAATAGTCTCTTTCATTTGTTCAACAGAAAGTGGATTAATGTATTTTGAAAAAGTACCTCCTGCTTCAGCAAAGCAACCGTCATTGGATGTGATAACTGGAGTTTTGGAAAATAAAGCTTCTAAAATAGGAATGCCAAAGCCTTCAAAAATAGAAGGATAAATAAGCATTTGTGCATTTTGATAAATTGCGGCCATTTCTGCTAAGTTTAAGCCAGATAAAAACAGCACTCTATTGGATAGGTTGTGCTTGGAAATAAAGCGTAAGCATTTTATTTTATAAGCTTTTCCGTTACCAATAATAACTAGTCTCTGGTTAGGAAGTTCTTTCAAAGCTTTTAAAATAGTAAGTAAATTTTTTCGCTCTTCAATACTACCAACGCTAAGTAAGTAATCCTTTGGTACATTATATTTTTTTTGTACTGCTTGCTTTGTGTTATCGGCCAATGGATGATGAAAAACACTATTACACCCTTGATAAACCACTTCAATTTTTTCTCCAGAAATAAAAAAGAAATCAATAATGTCTTGTTTTGTTTGTTGGCTAATGGCAATTATTTTATCGGCTCTTTGGCAAGCTGATTTGAATTTTTTATAATAAATTTTTCTGTCTATTGTTCGGAATAAATACGGATAACGAATAAAAATCAAATCATGAATGGTGACAACTGTTTTGATATTTGTTTTCTCAATTCCTAAGGGAAGTTCATGACTTAGCCCATGATAGATATCTATTTTATTGGTGAATAAATCACGGACAATACTTTTGCTTCTCCAATAGGATTTTAAAGTTTTGTTAAGTAATGATTGTGGGGCGCGAACAAATGTGTTACTCCTGTCATCTAAGAAATCTAAACGACTATTTTCCTTTTCCTTTGGCGTGTAAAGGAAGTATTTGTTATCCGCATAAAAATTAGAAAGTATTCGAATAGTATCTCGGGAATAGTTGCCTAGGCCAGTATTATTTAAAAACGCTCGTTTTGCATCAAATCCTATTCTCATTATACGGCTACATTATATTCTCTAAGTGCATCATTCAATGATGTTTTTTTGTTGGTACTTTTTTTACGCTTACCAATAATAAGCGCACAAGGTACACCATAATTTCCAGCAGGAAATTCTTTGTTATAAGTGCCAGGAATTACTACTGATCGGCTAGGGATAATTTCTTTATATTCTATTGGAGTTTCGCCACTGACATCAATAATTTTGGTAGATGCGGTAAGCACGACATTAGCCCCAAGTACTGCTTCTTTTTCAATTTTTACACCCTCCACTACTATTGATCGTGAACCGATAAAAGCATCATCTTCAATAATAACCGGTGCAGCTTGTACGGGTTCGAGTACGCCACCAATACCAACACCACCTGAAAGGTGTACATTTTTACCAATTTGAGCACAAGAACCTACAGTTGCCCAAGTATCTACCATAGTACCACTATCCACATAAGCACCAATATTTACGTAGGAAGGCATCATAATAACACCAGGAGCTAAAAAGGCACCATAACGGGCTACTGCATGGGGTACAACACGAACACCAAGTTTGGCATAGCCACTTTTAAGTTTCATTTTATCATGAAATTCTAACGGGCCAATTTCTATGGTTTCCATTTTTTGAATAGGAAAATAAAGAATAACGGCTTTTTTTACCCAATCATTAACTTTCCAGCCATCATTGAAAGGTTCGGCAGTTCGCAAACGCCCTTTATCAATTTCTTCAATAATGGTGCGTATGCAATCCTGAGTTGTATTCTCTTTTAACAATTCTCGGTTTTCCCAAGCTGATTCAATAATTCCTTTCCATTGTTTCATAAAGCAAAGATAGTAATAAGTAATTAGTTGTCAAATACTAGTTTCCAGATTTTAAAATAGAGTTAGTATCGTGTTGGATATTTTTTTAGTTTTAAATTAGTATAAACATTTTTTCGTAATTTTGGAAGTATTAAAAATAATTGATTAACAATAAAATAAGATTATGAAAAAAACAATACTTACTTTATTAAGCGTACTTTTTTGTGCTATAACTTTTGCCCAAAATGTACCACAAGGAATCAATTATCAAGCTGTTGCAAGAGATGCTGCTGGATCTGAATTAGCAAATGACACTTTAATAGTTCAGTTTTCTATACTTGAAGGAGCTGCAATCTCATGGCAGGAAACTCATGCAGTAAATACAAATGATTTTGGTTTGTTTACAGCTATTATAGGCCAAGGAACATCAACGTCTAATGGGAATTCATCAACTTTTGATTTAGTTGATTGGGGGCTGCAGCACATTCACTGAAAGTAGAAATAAACTATGGAAATGGATATTTAGATATGGGAACTACAGATTTTATGAGTGTGCCTTATAGTTTACACGCTAAAACTGCTGCCAATGGAAGCACTACAGATGAATTACAAACTCTATCTATTTCTGGAGAAACTTTATTTATAAGTAATAGTAATTATATTATTTTACCAACACCAACTTTATTAGGTTGTATGGATTCTACTGCGGCAAATTATGACCCTAATGCAAATACAGATGATGGTTCATGTATTGGAATTGGAGATACTTATCAAGGTGGTATTATCTTTTACTTGGATGGTAATGGTGGAGGCTTAATTGCAGCACCTTCTGATCAAGGAAATGCTGAATAGGGTTGTTATGGAACCTTAATTTCAGGAGCAGATGGAACAGCTATTGGTACAGGTAGTCAAAACACAATTGATATTGTTAATGCTAATTGTTCTCCAAATACGAGTGGTAATTCAATAGCCGCTAATATATGCGATACTTTAACTCTTGGCGGATACAGTGATTGGTATCTACCTTCTAAATTTGAATTAAATGAAATGTATTTAAATCTACACCAACAAGGGCTTGGTGGTTTTGCTAATGTCAACTATTGGAGTTCTACTGAGTACGATTACGTCACTGCGTGGTATCAGAATTTCTACTATGGCTACCAGACCACCAACAATAAGTTCGACTTCGACAATGTTAGGGCTGTTAGGTCTTTTTAACCATTTATCCATTTAAAATTATTGCGTAAGCAATCGAATTTAAAATTAGAAACCCACTCATTTGAGTGGGTTTTATTTTATTCCATTTGCAAATTCCTTACTTGTGAAGAATGATAACTATTTTAATAGAACCGTAGAAAAGAATTATTGAATAAGAACCTTACTACTTATACCGTTTAGTTGCAAAATATAAACTCCATTAACAAATTGGGAAGTATTAACCTCAAGCAAGTAATTACTTTTTATAGATTTATAAATTGTTTTTCCTAAAAGATTTTTAATTTTTATAATGCCTATTTCGCTACTTTCAATTGTTAATTTACTGCTTGCAGGGTTAGGGTAAATGCTAAAGTTTCCTTGCTTATTGTTAAGTATATTAGTTGTTGTGGTGTCATTAAGCAGGGTGTCGCTACTAAAATAAGCAATACCCCCCGACAGGTTTCCAAGTATCATTTCAGGTTGATTGTCGTTATTAATATCAGCCAAAGCAAAAGCACATTTCCCGCCATCCCAAAGATTAGTTGCAGTGCTGTAAATAGGTGAAAACTGTCCGTTTAGGTTTCCGTCAATATCTGTAAATTGATATATTGTTCCAGTATAACTTCCAACAAAAAGTTGATAAATTCCATTGCTGTCAATTAACTTAGGGCTTGATAACCCATTGCTTATATAATTAGTGTCTACATCAATACCACCCCAGTTTTTAATAATAGTGTCGAATGCAGCAAGTGTTGCTGTTCCTGAATTTGGACAATAATTAATTGATCCATCTTGCTCTCCAATAATAATATCTAGTAAGCCATCACGGTCAACATCCACTAATTGAGGTTGAGAAAAATAACCTACATCAATGCTGAAGTAATTGGGTGCAGCTACAGTAAAATTTCCTGACTGATTAGTAAAATAATGCAATTTTCCATCCGAATCTCCTAAAATCATATCTTTATCTCCATCTGCATCCAAATCACCAAAAGTAGGACTTATGTTAAGGGCAGGTAATCCTAGCTGTATATTTAAATTTACAGTTGAAATCCCTTGCCAGTCTCTATCAATTAATTCATATTTAGGAATATCTTTTGTGCCCGTATTTTCAAAAAGAGCTAGAGAAGAAATCGGATCGTTATATGCAACATGGTAGCCATAATTGCCAACTACTAAGTCCAATAAACTATCATTATTATAATCATAAAAAGTAGGGAATGAGGAAGTTCCTAAATCAATCATATCACTTTGTAAAAAGTTAGTTTGTACAAAGTTAAAGTCAGGGGTATTGGTTTGTCCTGCATTTTCATAAAGCCAACAGCTTTCAAAGTTCTCAGAATTATTCTGACTATTGGTAGTCACGATTAAATCCTTAACACCATCATTAGTGACGTCTAGGTAATAACTTGCAGGATAAACATGCATATCGGCTGCAATCGTGTTGCTATTGTTTTGTGGAAAAACAGAGTCAACACTAATCATAAGTGCATTTTGATTATCACCTCCATTAATTAACAAGTTTAGGTTATTATAACTTACATCCCCTAAAACTAAATCCATGTCATTGTCATTATCAATGTCAATAGCTAACAAAGTAGAGCCAGCATGTTTTTGCTTAGAGTTTACAGTATTAGGGTTAACAATAGGTGGGCATTGGCAATTAGGACAATTCAAAACATACTCATTTAAGCCTTCAGAAAACAATCCCCAACAACTTTCGGAAAGTTCAAAAGCAACTGTATCGCAATTGCCTGTAAGTTCCATAGCCATGTTTTTATGATATTCAATAAATCCTCCTAAAATAGAGAAAGTAAGAATATCTATATCACCATCATAATCAATGTCAGCGATAGCAGGTATATCAACTGGGCTTATATATATGTTAAGGTTGTTTGATCCGTAATCAGAAAGAACAAGTGAAGTGACTAAGCTAAAACTTAAATTATTGCTTGAGGTATTTTCGTAAATTGCCATTCCACCTGAAGAGTAGGTGTAAATGTCATTTTTACCATCACAGTTATAATCAGCAAGTAGCATCCAATCATGTGCTTTAGGAAAATTACTTCTGTATTTAGGAGAGAAAATGTAATTTCCGTTATCATTAATAAAAGGGCTTATTTTATTTCCTGATTTATCAAAAACAACTAAGTCCATAGTGCCATCTAAATTCAAATCAATTTCAGAAAATTGTCCGGAATTGATTCCTCCTGAGAAAGCAGAGCTAAAAGCAATTCCATTTTCAGATATAGTAAGGCTTGTATCTCTGTTTAATATCATTTGTGAGAATGAGGAGGTGAAGCAGAAAATGAAAAATAAAAGCAGAAGATGTTTTAGAGTCATAAAAGAATTTTTACAAAAAAACGCAATATTTTTTGAATAGCATAGCCTGATGAATTATTATCTTATTTGTTCAGCTTAAAGTTTCCTATATAGTAGTTGTATTATTTGCTTTGAAAGTTTATATTTGCCGTCCTTAAAAATAAGATAAAAATAAAGATTATGCAAAACAGAAATGTTATAAAAATTTTCGCAATCATATTCGCAATAGTTTGTTTGTACCAACTATCGTTTACTTGGGTTGCTGATGGAGTTGAAGAAGATGCAGTAGCTTATGCTGCTGATTTTAATGAGGATGAAAGAGATGTAAAGGAAAAGTTCTATTTAGATTCAATACGTGGTGAGGAAGTTTACGATATTGTATTAACTTCTTATACTTATGCTGAATGTCAGCAAAGAGAGATTAATTTAGGGCTTGACCTTAAAGGAGGAATGAATGTTACCTTAGAGGTTATGGTTGTTGATGTGGTAAAAGCACTTTCTAATCAGAATAAAGATGAAGCCTTTAATGCAGCAATCGCAAACACTCTAAAAGCACAAGAAGATAGTCAAGATGATTTTGTTACTTTATTTGGTAAGGAATATGAAAAATTAGCACCAGCTGCTAATACGGGTTTATCTGCTCTTTTTTCCACACCTGATTTAAGAGATAAGGTGCAGTTTTCTTCAACTAACCTAGAAGTTATTGATGTGTTGAGAATTGAAGTTGAAGATGCTATTTCTCGTTCATTCAATATCTTAAGAAGTAGAATTGATCGTTTTGGAGTAACACAGCCAAACATCCAAAGATTGGAGACTGCAGGTAGAATATTAGTTGAATTGCCTGGAATTAAAGATCCTGAAAGAGCTAGAAAATTATTGCAATCGACTGCACAGTTAGAATTCTGGGAAACTTATGAATACAAAGAATTGTTTCAAGCATTAGAATCCGCTAATGCATTTTTAAGAGAAACTGCTGAGGCGGTAACTGTTGAAAAGGATTCAGTAAAAACTGAAACTGCTGAGCTTGCAGTGTTAGTTGAACAAGAAGATACTACTGAAGATAAAACTAATGATTTATTAGCTGAGATTGAAGCAGATACTTTAGCCTCAGATAGTGTTGGTAATAGTTTAAGTTTTGAGGAATTTGCTTCTGATAATCCTTTGTATGCAATATTGTATCCTAATGTTGATCAACAAAATCAATTGAACGAAGGTCCGGTTGTTGGTTTTTGTGCAGTAAAAGATACTGCTGCTTTAAATTTATATTTGAAAGATGATGCAATTAGGAAATTCTTTCCAGTTGATGTAAAGTTTGCTTATACTGTAAAGCCTTATGACTCTGATGGAAAATTTGTACAATTAGTTGCATTGAAGTCAGACAGAAATGGAAAATCAGCTATGGAAGGTGATGTAGTAACGGATGCAGTTCAGGTGTTTGGTCAATTCGCGTCATCAGCTGAGATATCAATGGAAATGAATGCTGAAGGGGCAAAACAATGGAAAAGATTAACTGCTGAAAATATTAAGAAATCGGTAGCAATTGTTTTAGATGGGTATGTATATTCTTACCCAACTGTACAAGCTGAAATTGCAGGTGGTCGTTCTTCAATTACAGGTAACTTTAGCGTTAATGAAGCAAAGGATTTAGCAAATATTTTAAAGTCAGGTAAATTACCTGCTCCTGCTCGTATCATTGAAGAAGCTATAGTTGGTCCTTCATTAGGTGAAGAAGCAATTAGTTCTGGTCTAACATCATTTATTTTTGCCTTACTTTTAGTATTAGCATATATGATATTCTATTATAATGGTGCTGGTGTGGTTTCAAATATTGCATTACTTGCCAATATCTTCTTTATATTTGGAGTGCTTTCTTCATTAGGAGCGGTACTTACTTTACCTGGAATTGCAGGTATTATCCTTACAATTGGTATGTCGGTTGATGCAAATGTCCTTATTTATGAGCGTATCCGTGAGGAGCTTAGTAATAGTAAAGGTTTGCGTTTAGCAATTGAAGATGGGTATAACAATGCTTACAGTTCAATTATTGATGCCAATGTAACTACATTGTTAACCGGTATTATTCTTTATACTTTTGGTACAGGACCAATTAAAGGTTTTGCTACTACTTTAATTATTGGTATTTTAACTTCACTCTTTGCTGCAATATTTATTACTCGTCTAGTAATTTCTTATCGTTTAAATAAAGGAAAAACAATTTCGTTTGCAACTAAATTAACTGAAGGAGCTTTCAAAAATATTAATATTGATTTTATTGCGAAGCGTAAAAGATTTTATATTATCTCTTCTGTAATTGTATTATTAGGTGTTGGTTCTTTAGTTACTAAAGGATTAAATTATGGAGTTGATTTTGTTGGAGGAAGAACTTATGTTGTTCGCTTTGATGATACAGTAAATAATGAAGAGCTAAGATCAGCATTAACTGATGCATTTGTTGATGCAGATGGTTTAAATTACACTCCTCTAGTAAAAACTTTTGGTGATGATAATCAGGTAAAAGTTACGACTTCATTTATGATTGAGAGCAATGAAATTACTACTGATCAAATTGTTGAATCAAAATTATCTGAAGGATTGTCAACTGCAGGTTTGGAATATGAAATAATGAGTTCGCAAAAAGTAGGTCCTACTATTGCTGATGATATTAAAGATGCGGCTGTATGGTCAGTATTCTTCTCATTATTAGTAATCTTTTTGTATATTTTAATTAGGTTTAGAAAATGGCAATTTAGTTTGGGTGCTGTTGTTGCAGTATTCCATGATGTATTAATTGTACTTTCAATCTTCTCTATCTTTTACGGGATTTTACCTTTCTCATTAGAGATTGATCAAGCATTCATTGCTGCTATTCTTACTATTATTGGATACTCACTAAATGATACTGTAGTTGTGTTTGACCGTGTAAGGGAGTATATGAATGATAATAAAAAGAAAGGTGTTCACGAATTGATTAATGGTGCTTTAAACAGCACATTAAGTAGAACGATAAATACTTCCTTAACTACTTTCTGTGTTCTATTAATTATCTTTATTTTTGGCGGTGAGGTAATTAGAGGATTTATGTTTGCTTTAATGGTGGGCGTTGTAGTGGGTACTTACTCTTCATTATTTGTAGCTTCTCCTATTATGTTGGATACAATTAAAAAGAAAGAAGAGAAATTCAAAAGAAAATAATTAGTTTATAATTTTAATTAAAAAGCCCTTTCATTTGAGAGGGCTTTTTTATTTTTGCGTTATGTTATTATTTATAGGAGGGCCTGAAATTATTATTGTGCTATTGTTTATAGTTATGTTTTTTGGTTCAAAGAAAATACCAGAGTTAGCTAAAGGATTAGGCAAGGCGATGCGTGAAGTGAAGCATGCTTCTAATGATATTAAAAAAGAGATTCGTGATAGCTCTAAAAGTATTAAGGACGACTTTGATATAACAAAATAATGAGTCCAATTATTGCTCTATTGTTAGGTTTTTTCTTACTTTTTTTCGGTGGAGAGTTATTAGTTAGAGGCTCAGTTGCTTTGGCTTTAAAAATGCGTATTTCTACCTTAGTTGTCGGAATGACCGTAGTTTCTTTTGCTACTTCAGCACCTGAATTATTTGTGAGCTTGCAAGCTGTTTTGAACGGTAGTAATGATATTGCTTTTGGTAATGTTATTGGTTCCAATGTTGCAAACATAACTTTAGTGCTTGGGGTTACGGCTCTAATTTTTAGAGTAAAAATATCTGAACAAACAGCAACTTTAAACTATCCTGTTTTGTTGTTTTCTTCTTTATTTTTTGGTGCTGTGATGTACTATTTTAATGGGATTCCACAAGAAATAGGATTTTTCTTCATCTTTTTATTATTAGTGTTTACTTGGATTTTAATTAGTAAATCTAGAGAAGAAAACTTAAGATCAGCTACTGATGAAGATAAATTGCTTGAAGAGGCTTCAAGCGATTCTTTGTTTAAGAGTTTAGGGTTCTTGGTTGTTGGTATGTTTTTGTTAAAATTTGGTGCTGATTGTTTGGTGGAAGGGACTATTGCTATTGCAAAGAAATTTGAAATTTCTGAACGAATTATTGCTGTTACAGTGGTGGCTATTGGCACAAGTATTCCTGAGTTGGCAACTTCAATTGTTGCGGCACTTAAAAAGGAATATAACTTAGCGGTAGGAAATTTAATTGGTTCAAATATCTTTAATATTTTAGCTGTATTAGGGGTAGTAGCTAGTATCAAGGAAATTACTATTGCTGACTTTGCTATTCTATCGTTTGATTATGTCTGGATGATTATTATTACCGTTATATTAGGATTATTTATTTATGCTTTCTCAAAGCGTCAGATATCCAGAATAGAAGGTGTTCTATTATTGTTATTTTATATATCTTACCTCTATTTCTCTATTTATTAAATAATTTTCATTAACTTTTTATTACTTAATAATGTGTTAATAAATCATTTATTTCATCTTGTTTCATTGTAATAAACCCCTCTTATTTTCAATTATATTTGTGCCTTAAATATGAATGTAAAAATAATAATATAAAATGTTAGGCTAAGTGTGATAATTACACTAAGATTGCAAAAGGTTAAATTAATAATTAATTAAAATTTAAATTATGAAATCTAAATTAGAATACATTTGGTTGGACGGTTATGTGCCAACGCAAAACATGAGAAGCAAAACAAAAGTCGTTGATAACTTTAATGGTTCTTTAGCAGAATGTCCTGTTTGGGCTTTTGACGGTAGTTCAACAAGACAAGCTGTAGGAAATTCTTCTGATTGTTTGCTTAAGCCGGTGGCTATTTTCCCTGATCCTGCAAGAATTAACGGTTGGTTGGTTATGACTGAAGTTTTAAATGCTGATGGAACTGCACATGAATCAAATGGAAGAGCAAAGATTAATGATAATGATGATGATTTCTGGTTTGGATTTGAACAAGAATATTTCATTATGGATGTGGATACACAATTGCCTTTAGGCTTTCCTTTAGGAGGTTACCCTGGCCCTCAAGGAATGTATTATTGTTCAGTAGGCGGTAAAAATACTCACGGAAGAAATTTAGTTGAAGAGCACGCTGATTTGTGTATTGAGGCAGGAATTAACTTTGAAGGAATTAATCAGGAAGTTGCTTGTGGACAATGGGAATTCCAATTATTTGCAAAAGGAGCTAAAAAGGCAGGTGATGAACTTTGGGTTGCTCGTTATTTATTAGATAGATTAACAGAAGATTATAATTACTATATTGAATATCACCCAAAGCCAATTAAGGGTGATTGGAATGGATCTGGTATGCACGCCAATTTCTCTAATACTACTTTAAGGGAGTGTGGTTCTAGGAAAGCTTATGAGCAAATTTGTGAGGCTTTTCGTCCAGTAACTAAAGAGCATATTGAAGTTTATGGCGAGCATAATGAACAAAGGTTAACAGGTTTGCATGAAACAGCTTCTATTAGAGATTTTAGTTATGGTATTTCTGATAGAGGGGCGTCAATCAGAATTCCTATTATTGTAGTAGAAAATGGATGGAAAGGATGGTTAGAAGACAGAAGACCAGCATCTAATGCTGATCCATATAAAATAGCAGGTAGAATTGTAGAAACAGTTAAATCTGCTAAGCTATAATTCTATTAACAATGTGCTGCTAATAATTCTGATTTTATATTGCTTGAATTCATAGATTATTTCTTATTTTTAACAATATTTTAAAATTAAACTAATGAAACATTTTATTAAATCAATTCTATTTATATTGTTGTTTAGTATTTTCTTTTTCTCAGATGCAAATGCTCAGGCTAATAAGAATAAAAAATTATTAAAGGCTGATATTGCTTTTGAAGCAGAGCAATATTTTGAAGCAGCTGAATTGTATAAGAAAGCGTACGTTAAAACTAAAAATAAAGCATTAAAAGCTGAGATTATTTTTAAACAAGCTGAATCTTATCGTCTATCTGGAAATTCAAAGCGTGCTGAAAGTTATTATAAACGCGCAATAAAAGCAAAATACCCTAATGTTCTTCTTTATCTGATCTATGCTGATATGCTTAGATTAGATGGTGATTATTCTGCTGCGGCAGATCAATATAAGGAATATTTAAAAATTAACCCTACTGATTTTAATGGAGAATTAGGTTTGAAATCGTGTGAATATGCTCTTAAATGGCTTGATAAACCGACAAGATATCAGGTTGAATTAATGCCAGTTCTTAATTCAAGAAGTAGTGATTATAGTGTTGCTTTTGGAAAAGGAGATTATACAGAGTTGTTTTTCACTTCATCTAGAGGTGGAGGTATCTCTGATAAGATTGATGCTAGAACCGGTGATAATTTTTCAGACATCTATTTTTCTAAGCTTAATAAGGCAGGTAAATGGAGTGCTCCAGAATTATTGCTAGAACCTGTAAATACTGAAGGGAATGAAGGTTCTGTTTTTATTAATAAAAGAGGAACTATGATGTTCTTTACGCAGTGTAAAGTTGAAAAAAAGAAGTCAAAAGGTTGTGCTATTTATGTTGCTAAGCGTAAAGGTAAAATTTGGGGACAGCCAATGTTGTTGCAGGTTAAAGTAGATAGTAATGTTACTTTCGGTCACCCTGCAGTTAGTGATGACGAATCAATTGTTATATTCTCATCAGATATGTCAGGAGGGTATGGAGGAAAAGATTTATGGATGGTGACAAAAGAACAGAGGGGGAGGTGGAGTATACCAGTCAATCTTGGGCCAGCGATTAATACTCCTAATGATGAAATGTTTCCTTTTATGCGTGATGATAACACAATTTACTTTTCGTCTAATGGACATATAGGTATGGGTGGTTTAGATATTTTTAAATCAACTAAAGATGAATTAGGTGTTTTTTCATCTGTTGTAAATATGAAGTCTCCTATGAATTCATCAGCTGATGATTTTAGTATGATTATTGAGAGAAATGAAGAGAGAGGATATTTGACTTCTAACAGAGATGGAGGGAAGGGAAGTGATGATATTTACCAATTTGAATTACCTGAATTAAAACTATTTGCTAAGGGTGTTGTTACTGATTCTAAAACAGGAGGGATAATGACTGGTGTTAAAGTTCAGTTTATTGGTAATGATGGAACAACTAATGAGGTAGAAACAGATAATACTGGTGTTTATGAATTTGCTTTAAAACCATTAACTTCTTATGAAATTATAGTAAATACTGAAGGATATTTAAGTAGATCAGTAAATGAAACTACGATTGGAGTTGAAAACAATAAAGTATTTACTATTGATTTTTCAGTTGACCCTGTTAAAAAAGAAATTGTACTACCTAGAATTGAATACGACTTTAATAAATTTGATTTAAGACCACAGTCAATTGCTGATTTAAATCTTTTAGCAGAAACATTAAAAGATAATCTTAATGTTGTTATTGAATTAAAATCGCATACTGACTATATAGGTTCTGATGCTCAAAATAATAAACTTTCGCAACAGAGAGCGGATGTTTGTGTGGCTTACTTAATTAGTCAAGGAATTGATGCTGGGCAGTTAGTTGCAAAAGGAATTGGAGAGAATGAACCATTTGTAATGGAAAATAAAGATGGTAGACTTAAAGAAGGTGATGTGTTGACCGAAAAATACATTAAGAAAATTAAGTTTAAAAAGAATAAAGAAAAAGCAAATCAGTATAACAGAAGAACGTCTTTTAAAGTATTAAGAGAAGATTATGTTCCTGCTGTTACAAAAGAAATAGCTACTGATAAAAAAAAGTAACTAATATATAAATACTAGAAAAGCATCCTAATTATTAGGATGCTTTTTTTTACAATTATGGCTGCAGATAGATACAATCAAAGAGGTGTTTCTCCTGATAAAGAAGATGTACATAATGCAATTAAGAATGTAGATAAAGGTTTGTTTCCATCTGCATTTTGTAAAATTGTTCCCGATTATTTAACAGGGGATGATGATTACTGCTTAATAATGCATGCTGATGGTGCAGGAACAAAATCATCATTAGCTTATATGTATTGGAAAGAAACGGGTGATGTTTCAGTTTGGAAAGGAATCGCGCAGGATGCTCTTATCATGAATATTGATGATTTATTGTGTGTGGGTTCAGTGGATAATATAATACTTTCTTCAACTATTGGTAGAAATAAATCGGTCATAAATGGAGCTGTACTTTCTGAAATTATTAATGGTACTGAAGAACTTTTGGCTGAATACAAAAAGTTTGGTGTAAATATTATTTCTACTGGAGGTGAAACAGCAGATGTTGGGGATTTGGTGCGTACTATTATTGTTGATTCTACTGTTGTTGCTCGAATGAGAAGAAGTGATATAATTGATAATGCTAATATCAAAGATGGAGATGTTATTATTGGGCTGTCATCTTCAGGAAAGGCAACTTATGAAACTGAATATAATGGAGGGATGGGTAGTAATGGACTAACTTCTGCTCGTCATGATGTTTTCTCAAAAATATTAGCTGAAAAATATCCTGAAAGTTATGATCCTTCAATACCTATGGATTTGGTGTATTCAGGAACTAAGGAATTAACAGATGCTGTTGAAGGATCAACTTTAAATACTGGAAAACTAATACTTTCTCCAACTAGAACTTATGCGCCAATTATTAAAAAAATATTAGATAAATACCGTTCCCAGATTAATGGAATGGTGCATTGCAGTGGTGGCGCTCAAACTAAAGTATTACACTTTGTAAATAATGTGCATGTAATAAAAGATAATATGTTCGAATTGCCAGCTCTTTTTAAATTGATTCAAGATGAATCAGGAACTGATTGGAAAGAAATGTACAAGGTTTTTAACATGGGGCATAGAATGGAATTATATGTTCCTCAGGAAATTGCTGAAGATATTATTGCTATTTCAGAATCTTTTAATGTAAAAGCTAAGATTATTGGTAGAGTAGAAACTTTTGAAGGTAAAAAATTAACGATTAATTCCGAATTTGGAACTTATATATATTAAGATGTTAGATAAATTATCAGCTATTAATGACAGATATAATGAGGTAGAAAGATTAATTTCTTCTCCGGAGGCAATGAGTGACATGAAGATATTTATTCAGTTAAGTAAGGAATATAAGGATCTTGATCCTATTATTAAAGTATACAAGGAATACAGAGATTTACTTGGGAATATTGATGAGGCAAAAGAGATTGTTTCAACTAGTGATGATCTTGAAATGAAGGAAATGGCAAAAATGGATTTGGATGAAAATTTGCCTAGGAAAGAGAAAATGGATGAGAAAATTAAAGTGCTCTTAATTCCTCAAGATCCTGCTGATGCTAAAAATGCTGTAATGGAAATTAGAGCAGGAACAGGTGGTGATGAAGCGAGTATTTTTGCTGGAGATTTATATAGAATGTATACAGCATTTGCACAATCAAGAGGATGGAAAACAGAACTTGTGGATGTTGCTGATGGAACATCAGGAGGCTATAAAGAGATTATTGTCAATATTTCAGGAGAAGATGTTTACGGGCAAATGAAGTTTGAGAGTGGAGTGCATAGAGTGCAAAGGGTTCCTCAGACAGAAACACAAGGCAGGGTTCATACTTCAGCAGCTACTGTTATTGTATTGCCCGAAGCGGAGGAATTTGATATAGAATTATTACCCTCTGATATCCGTAAGGATACTTATTGTTCTTCAGGCCCTGGTGGTCAATCGGTAAATACAACTTATTCAGCAGTTCGTTTAACACATATTCCAACTGGTGTTGTTGCACAATGTCAAGATCAGAAATCACAACTTAAAAATTATGATAAAGCATTAAAGGTTTTGCGTTCTCGTATTTATGAAATTGAATTGCAAAAGAAATTAGAGGAAGATGCTAAGCATAGAAAAACTATGGTTTCTTCAGGAGATAGGTCAGCAAAAATTAGAACTTATAACTATCCACAAGGGAGAGTTACCGAGCATAGAATTGGACTCACCAAATATAACTTACAAAATGTAATGGGTGGTGATATTCAAGAATTTATTGATGAGTTGCAATTGGCAGAAAATACTGAAAAATTAAAAGTGGGTTCCTCAGCAAATGACTAAACAAGAACTCATAAATCAAATTAAGAAAAAAAAATCATTCTTGTGTATTGGTTTAGATACGGATATTAAAAAAATACCAACTCATTTGTTGGAATTGGAAGATCCTATTTTTGAATTCAACAAACAAATAATTGATGCGACTAAAGATTTATGTGTGGCTTACAAACCTAATATTGCTTTTTATGAAAGTAACGGGATAAGCGGATTGAACTCTCTGCAGAAAACGTTAGATTATATTCCAAATAACATTTTTACTATTGCAGATGCAAAAAGAGGAGATATAGGAAATACTTCTAGCATGTATGCAAAAGCATTTTTCGAAAAAATGAGCTTTGATTCTATAACTGTTGCTCCTTATATGGGTGCGGATTCTGTTACTCCATTTTTGGAGTTTGAAGATAAGTGGGCTATTGTTTTAGCACTTACTTCCAATAAAGGAGGATTGGATTTTCAAAAAATAGAAGGTGAGAATGGAAAGCAATTATTTGAACAAGTTTTAGAGACTTCAAAAGAGTGGGGTACGGATGAAAATATGATGTATGTTGTTGGCGCTACAAGATCTGAATATTTTTTAGAAATAAGAGCGATTGTTCCAAACCACTTTTTGTTAGTCCCTGGTGTTGGCACTCAAGGGGGTAACCTTAAGGATGTTGCAAGGTTTGGACTTAATAAGGATTGCGGTTTATTAGTTAATTCTTCTAGAGGAATTATCTATGCAGGAAATGATGTTGATTTTGCAGAAAAAGCAAAAGTAGAAGCGCATAAATTACAGCAAGAAATGGCTATTATTTTATCAGAAGCAGGGATCTAGAACTTTATTTTATAAACAATATAACCAATCCATTCATGGATTAGATCTTGCCATTTTTCCAGCGCATCAATATTTGGGATAAATAAATAATCAATTGATAAAGTAATTTCAGAATTTGTACAATCAGTTGGATAGCAATCTATATTGAAATTATTTTTATTGAAACAAAATTTTGCTCTTTTCATATGGTTTGCAGAAGTGATGAGTAGTAATTTTTGAGAGATATCACTTTTGATAAGGATTGCGGTATTTTGAGCATTCTCCATAGTGTTTCTAGAACTATTTTCTAGTAGGATATCCTTGGTTTCTATCCCCATGTTTATCAAGAAACTTTTTGACCATTCTGACTCCTTCATGCCATTATTTATGAGTTTTCCATTTCCTCCACTGATTATAATTTTGTCAATTTTACCTAATTTATACAATTCAATAGCTGAGATAAGTCGATCGCCATTATTATTAAAATCAATATGTTGTATTGCTTTATTATAAAAGGAATACCCTCCTAAAACGATGCCGTATTTATAATTATGCGTTAGAGATGAAATTGATTTTGGGGATGCTTCCCATGCTCTAGCGGCTTGATCAGTTAGAAATTCATTAGTAAAAAAATAGAATAGACTAATACTAATAATTAATATTTTTCTCCTTTTAGATTTATAAAGTAGAGCAATAATTAACAAGATAAAAATCCATATAATTGGCTGGCTTAAAAAGGTAAATATTTTAGAGATAATAAAAAACATAGTTTATTTCTTTAGATTCAAAGATAAATTATTATTAGATAATAGATTTTTTTTTAATTACTATTTAAATTATGTTTAACTTGCAGCATTAAAAATAACTAATTAAGAATGATTAATTTCTTTCGTAATATTTTCACAAAGCAGTTCTTTGGAGTAAGTTCTTGGTGGGGGAATCGACTAGGGATAAAAACATCCTTTATTCGCTTATTTTTTATTTATGCGGCCTTCACTAATACTCTCACTATTTTGATATATTTGTTTATGATTTTTTTATTAAAGTTAAGAAATCATTTTAAGTATAGAAAAAGAAAAAGCGTTTTTGATTTATAATAATTATGGAAAATTTACAAATAAAACTTACAGTATTACTTTTACTTATTGAGGTTATCGCTTTTGCTTGGTTGATTATTGATATTCAAAAATCAAAGAAGAATCAAAATAAGATTATTGAATTAGAGCATCAGATTTTAAAAGTCGAAGGTTCTATTATGGAACTTGAAAAGACTATTGTCGATAAGATTGACATACTAATTGAGCAATCTAATGACTGAAAGAAAAGTACTAGGTGTCTGTGCTTGGCTTGCTGATAAATTTGGTATTGATGTTGGAGGCTTAAGAATTTTATTTGTTGCTGCAGCTGTTTTAGGCCTTGGATCACCAATCTTTATTTATATTATTTTGTATTTAGTAAAACCGAGCGAATATTAAATGAAGATTCTAATTACAGGAAGTAATGGCTTATTAGGGCAGAAACTCTTACACAAACTAAGACAAAATTATTCAGTTCAGCTGATCGCAACTTCTAAAGGAGAGAATAGAGTCTCTGAGAAAGAAGGTTATACTTATTTTGACTTAGATATCACAAATAATGATGCAGTTGCTAAGCTTATTGCAAGCGAAGAACCACAAGTAGTTATCAATACGGCAGCTATGACTAATGTCGATTTGTGTGAAGATGAGAAACAGGCTTGTGATGCTTTAAATGTAGATGCAGTAAGGTATTTGGCTGATGCTTGCGAAAAAATTGCTTCTCATTTAATTCAAATTTCTACTGATTTTATTTTTGATGGAGAGAATGGACCTTATACTGAGGAAGCTATACCTAATCCGCTTTCTTATTACGGACTTTCTAAATTTAAATCAGAACAATTATTACAAGTCCATTCTGTAAAATGGACGATTCTTAGAACAATAATTGTATTTGGGGTAGGGGAGAAATTAAGCAAAGGAAATATAGTAATTTGGGCTAAGGATGCTTTAGAAAAAGGAGATTCGCTCAATATTATTGATGACCAATTTCGCGCACCAACTCTGGCGGATGACTTGGCAGATATTTGTATTTTAGCAGCTAAGAAAAAAGCATTTGGAATTTTTAATGCTTCTGGAAAAGACATTATGAGTATTTATGAAATAGTAAAAAGGATAGCAAAACACTATGGAAACTCAACAGATAATTTGAATAAAATAAGTACGGCAACACTTAAACAGAAAGCGGGAAGACCTCCTAGAACAGGTTTTATTTTGGATAAATCCAGAAAAGAATTAGGCTATAATCCGCATTCATTTGAAGAGTGCTTAACTATAATAGATGAGCAATTAAAAACAATATATTAACAATGAAAAAAATACTACTAACTTTATTAAGTGTACTATTTTGTGCAATAACCTTTGCACAGAGTGTACCACAAGGAATTAATTTTTAATACAGACAAATGAAAAACAAATTATCACTTTTTATCCTAATGCTTATTTCTGCTGTATCATCAAAAGCAGCTACATTAAGCGAAACAATTGATGGCTTCTTTAAGCCAATAGTAGACAACTATTTAGTTCCTGTTATTTTTTGGGATCCTATAAAAGCAATGGGCTTTGATGTAGGGGCGGATGTTCCTATTGTAGTAGTATGGTTAGTTTTTGGGGCTATTTACTTCACTTTTAGAATGAACTTTATAAATTTTAGAGGATTCAAACATGCTATTGGTTTAGTAAAAGGAGATTATGATGATCCTAATGATAAAGGAGAGGTTTCTCATTTTCAGGCGCTAACAACTGCACTTTCAGCAACTGTTGGTTTAGGAAATATTGCAGGGGTAGCTATTGCAATATCAGTAGGTGGCCCTGGCGCAACTTTCTGGATGATAGTAGCAGGGCTACTTGGAATGTCGGCCAAATTTGTAGAATGTACCTTAGGAGTAAAATATCGTAAGCTAGATGAAAATGGAGAGGTTTCTGGAGGGCCAATGTATTACTTGCGTGATGGTTTAGCTAAATATAACATGGCAGGCTTTGGTAAAGTTCTTGCCGTTTTATTTGCAATACTTTGTATTGGAGGTTCTTTTGGTGGAGGGAATATGTTTCAAGCCAATCAGGCTTACGCACAAGTAGCTGGGCAGTTTCCAGCTTTGGCTAGTAGCGGACCAATGTTTGGTTTAATCTTAGCTATCTTGGTAGGAGCTGTTATTATTGGGGGTATTAAATCTATTGCTAATGTTACTGAGAAGATAGTTCCTTTTATGGCTGCTTTATATGTTGGTACAGCACTAATTATTATACTGCTAAACATTACAGACATTGGCAATGTATTTGTTTTAATATTTAAAGGGGCTTTTACTCCTGCTGCTGGTTTAGGAGGGATAATTGGAGTGCTTATTCAAGGGTTTAGAAGAGCTGCATTTTCAAATGAAGCCGGTGTTGGTTCTGCTTCTATTGCACATGCTGCAGCTAAAACAAATGAACCAGTCTCGGAAGGAATTGTTGCCTTATTAGAGCCTTTTATTGATACAGTTGTAATTTGTACTATGACAGCTTTAGTGCTTATTATTACAGGTTTCCATGATGTACAAGGGTTAGAAGGAGCACAAATGACTTCCCAAGCTTTTGGATCTGTGTTTTCTTGGTTCCCATACTTATTAGTTGTAGCTATCTTCTTATTTGCTTTCTCTACTATGATATCTTGGTCGTATTACGGGTTGAAATCATGGACATTCTTATTCGGAAAAAGCAAAACATCAGAATATTCATATAAGTTATTATTCCTTATTTTTATTGTGATAGGTTCATCAGTAAAGTTAGGAGCAGTGTTAGATTTCTCTGATATGATGATATTAGCCATGGCCTTTCCAAATATTATTGGGTTACTTATTTTATCTAAAGAGGTTAGAGTTGATTTAGATGATTACTACAGTAGGTTAAAAAGTGGTGTTATTAAAAGATTTAAATAGTGTCTTTAAGCTAGAAAAGGATATTCAAAAAAACCAATTAGCCCAGAAATATTTCGTAAAATTGCACTCTATTTACAAACTCATGATTAGCGATAAATTAGATAAGGCAATTCGAGAAGTTCCTGATTTCCCAAAACCAGGAATTAGTTTTAAAGACATCACTACTATTTTATTAGATCCTGAATTATCTACTGAAATTATTGAAGCTTTTATCGAACGTTTAAAGGGAAATAAAATTGATGCTATTATTGGGGTGGAGAGTAGAGGGTTCTTGTTTGGTCTTATGCTAGCCAATAAAATGGGTCTTCCGTTTATTCCAATACGAAAAGTTGGTAAATTACCTGGAGAGACTTTAAGGTTTAAGTACGATTTGGAGTATGGTTCATCTGAGGTTGAGGTGCATAAATCAGATATACAAAAAGGTTGGAATGTTGTACTCCATGATGATTTATTAGCCACTGGTGGTACAGCCTCTGCAGCATCAGAGCTTATGCAACAATTAGGAGCAAAGGTTGCTGCTTTTGCTTTTTTAATTAGTTTGGATTTCCTAAAAGGGAATGAGAAATTAGAGAAATATTCAAAGAATATAATAAGTTTAAAAAGATATTAGATGGATTTTATAATTAACGAAAACCAAAATATGATTGCTGATATGATTCAGCAGTTTGGAAAGCAAAATATAACTCCTTTTGTACGTGATTGGGATGATACACAAACTTTTCCAGTAGAAGTATTTAAAAAATTAGGTGAGCTTGGATTGATGGGAGTTTTAGTGCCAACTGAATATGGTGGCTCAGGTTTTTCTTATACTGAATATGTAACAGCTATTGAGCAACTTTCTATTTTGCACCCTTCTATCGGACTTTCTATGGCGGCTCATAATTCATTATGTACAGGTCATATTTTGCAATTTGGAAATGAGAAACAAAAGCAGAAATGGTTGCCAAAATTAGCATCTGCTGAGTGTATTGGTGCTTGGGGACTAACGGAGCATAATACAGGTTCGGATGCTGGAGGAATGTCAACTACTGCAGTAAAGAATGGTAATGAGTGGGTATTGAATGGAGCTAAAAACTTCATTACACATGCAATTTCAGGTGATGTGACTGTTGTTATTGTTCGTACGGGTGAAAAAGGAGATTCTCATGGGATGACAGCTTTTGTTGTAGAGAAAGGAACTCTAGGATTTACTTCTGGAAAAAAAGAAGATAAATTGGGGATGCGCGCTTCTGAAACAGCTGAACTTGTTTTTGATAATTGTCGAGTTCCAGAAGAAAATATATTAGGGAATGTTGGTGATGGATTTGTTCAAGCTATGAAAGTCTTGGACGGAGGTAGAATATCAATTGGTGCATTAAGTTTAGGTATTGCAAAAGGAGCATATTTTGCAGCTAAGGAGTATGCTAAAGAACGTGAACAATTTGGCAAACCAATTGCTCATTTTCAAGCAATTGCTTTCAAGTTAGCTGACATGGCAACTGAAATTGAAGTTTCAGAATTGTTGATTTATAGTGCTGCTGATAAAAAGAATAAAGGTGAGCGCATGACTTTGGAAGGTGCTATGGCAAAGTATTATTCGTCAGAAGTAGCTGTAAAAGTTGCGACTGATGCTGTGCAAGTATTAGGAGGCTATGGTTATACTAAGGATTTTTCGGTTGAGCGTTTTTATCGTGATGCTAAGCTGTGTACTATTGGTGAAGGAACCTCAGAAATACAAAAGTTAGTAATTGCAAAACAAATTATAGGATAATATTTGTTAGTTGAAAAGATATTTATATTTTTGCAGCCCAAATTTAAAAACAAATATGCTAGTAATACCAGTAAAAGACGGAGAAAATATCGATAGAGCGCTTAAGCGTTTCAAAAGAAAGTTTATAAAAACAGGAACTTTAAAGCAGTTAAGAGCTAGAAAGCAATATATCAAGAAATCAGAGAGATTGCGTATAAAAAATCAAAAAGCTGTTTACTCTGAAGCTCTTCTAAGAGACTCTGAGTAGAAAATAGTTTTTCATAGTAAAACAAAACCTTTTTATTTGTAATTTCGTTACAAGTTTAAAGGTTTTTTTATGTTCAAAAATAAATTCATTACATATCTATCTTCAGAAAAAAGATTTTCTGAGCATACTATAGAATCGTACGCTACCGATTTAAAACAATTTACATCTTTCCTTTCAGCTGAATTTCAAATTATAGATGAGATTAATGAAATTAGTTTCCAAATCATTAGAACATGGATTGCTTCTTTATTAGAAAAAGGAATCAACCCAAGATCAGTTAATCGAAAAATATCTACTTTAAAAACATATTTTAAATTTCTAATAAGAGAAGGTGAGCTTATTGAGAACCCTATGACGAAAGTAGTTGCTCCAAAATCTAAAAAAAGGCTGCCTGTTTTTATTGAAGAAGATCAAATAGCATCTTTATTAAATGAAGTTGAGTTTGAAATAGGTTTTGTTGGACAAAGAAATAAGCTAATTATTGAACTATTCTATGTTACAGGTATTCGTTTGTCCGAACTTATTAATATTAAAATTAGTGATGTTGATCTTAATAATCAATCCATTAAGGTTTTAGGTAAGCGTAATAAGGAGCGTATTATCCCACTTTCTTCTAATGTGGTTAATGATTTAAATAATTTCATTGAAAATAACCAACAAAATAAATATCTTTTCACTAATTTAGACGGTAATAAATTATATACTAAATTAGTGTATCGTCTCGTTAACAAGTATATTGGTGAAATTAGTAGCGTGAATAAAAAAAGCCCACATATATTAAGGCATACATTTGCAACTCATATGTTAAATAATGGAGCTGATATTAATGCAATAAAAGAATTGTTAGGGCATGCTAATTTGAGCGCTACACAAGTTTACACCCATAATACTATAGAGAAATTAAAAACAGTTTATAAACAAGCTCATCCTAGAGCATAAAATAATACATTATGAATATTGAGATTCAATCGGTCCATTTTGCAGCAGATAAGCAATTAAAAACTTTTATTAGTAAAAAAGTAGAAAAGTTAATTTCTATAGATCATAGTATTATTAATGCTAATGTTTATTTAAAAGTGGATAAACCAGAATCTTTTGATAATAAAATTGTCGAAATTAAACTACATTCCTCATTGGGTGAATATTTTGCTAAAAAACAAGCTAATTCTTTTGAAGAATCTACTGATTTAGTATCTCAAGCTTTGCGAAAACAAATCCTGAAACACAAAGAAAAATAAGCACAAGAATCTTCCTGGTTTAAATATTTAAAAAAAAGTATTCTTTTTAATTGGTTGTATTAAAAACTTTAATAAATTTGCAGCCCATTTTAGGGGACAGTTCATTTAAATATACATTAATTATAAGCCGATATAGCTCAGTTGGCTAGAGCAGCTGATTTGTAATCAGCAGGTCGTGGGTTCGAGTCCCTCTATCGGCTCTTATTTTAATGGGGGGATACTCAAGCGGTCAACGAGGGCAGACTGTAAATCTGCTGGCTACGCCTTCACAGGTTCGAATCCTGTTCCCCCCACATAAATTAATGAAATTGCGAGAGTAGCTCAGTTGGTAGAGCGTCAGCCTTCCAAGCTGAGGGTCGCCGGTTCGAGCCCGGTCTCTCGCTCAACTTTACTAGCCGATGTAGCTCAGGGGTAGAGCGTTTCCTTGGTAAGGAAGAGGTCATGGGTTCAATTCCCATCATTGGCTCTAAAAGAAGAAAGAGTAGTACTAAAAGCAGGATTTATAACTAAATTATTAATAACTAAATTAAACAAAATGGCAAAAGAAAATTTTAATCGTACCAAGCCACACTTGAACATTGGTACTATTGGTCATGTTGACCATGGAAAAACTACCTTAACTGCTGCAATTACGAAAGTATTGGCAGAAAAAGGAGGTGCTGAAGTTCGTGATTTCGACACGATTGATAATGCGCCAGAGGAGAAAGAGAGAGGAATTACTATTAACACATCTCATGTTGAGTATGAAACTGAAAATAGACACTACGCTCACGTAGATTGTCCAGGTCACGCGGATTATGTAAAAAACATGGTAACTGGAGCTGCGCAGATGGATGGTGCAATTTTAGTTTGTGCTGCAACTGATGGTCCTATGCCTCAAACAAGAGAGCATATCCTTTTAGCCAGACAAGTTGGAGTCCCTTCATTGGTTGTATTTATGAATAAAGTAGATATGGTTGATGATGATGAGTTATTAGAATTAGTTGATATGGAAGTTAGAGAATTGTTATCATTTTATGATTATGATGGTGATAATACTCCTGTAATTGCTGGATCTGCTTTAGGTGGATTGAATGGTGATGCAGAGTGGACTCCGAAAATTGTAGAATTAATGGAGGCTGTTGATTCTTGGATTCCTGAGCCAGTAAGAGATAATGAGAAACCTTTCCTGATGCCAATTGAAGATGTGTTTACTATTACAGGTAGAGGTACAGTAGCTACTGGTAGAATTGAAACTGGTGTTGCAAATACAGGAGATAGTGTTGATATTATCGGTATGGGAGCCGAGAAATTATCTTCTACTGTTACTGGTGTTGAAATGTTTAGAAAAATATTAGATAGAGGTGAGGCTGGTGATAATGTTGGTATCTTATTAAGAGGTATTGAGAAAACAGATATTAAAAGAGGGATGGTGATTTGTAAGCCAGGATCTGTTAAGCCACATCAGAAATTTGAAGCTGAGGTTTATATTTTGAAAAAAGAAGAAGGAGGTAGACATACTCCTTTCCATAATAAATATCGTCCACAGTTTTATATAAGAACAACTGATGTAACTGGTGAGATTTTCTTGCCTGCTGGAACGGAGATGGTAATGCCTGGTGATAACTTAACAATCACTGTAGAGTTAATTGCTAGTGTTGCTATGAGTATAGGATTAAGGTTTGCAATCCGTGAGGGTGGTAGAACTGTTGGAGCGGGACAAATTACTAAATTACTTTAGTATTCACTTACTAAAGTTTGACAGTTAAAGGAAGATTGATTTTCAGTCTTCCTTTATTGTGTAAACGGGTGTAGCTCAATTGGTAGAGTAGTAGTCTCCAAAACTATTGGCTGGGAGTTCGAGTCTCTCCACCCGTGCGATAAAAGAATTAAGAAAATGGCAAATAAAGGAACATATATTAAGGAGTCGTATGACGAATTAATGAATAAAGTGAGTTGGCCAAGTTGGGCAGAATTACAAAGTAGTTCAATTGTTGTTGCAACTGCAACAGTAATAATTGCTTTGATTATTTATATAATGGATTCAGCATTTAGTAATGTTATGAATATATTTTATGGTTTATTTTCATAATTATAGAATGGAGGAAGCGGTAGGAAATATGAAATGGTACGTTCTTAGAGTGATGGGAGGTAAAGAGAATAAAACAGTAACTTTTATTGAGAAAGAAATTGATCGATTAAAACTGCAGGATTTTATTGCACAGATATTAGTGCCTACAGAAAAGGTTTATCAAATTAAAAATGGAAAAAAGACAAGTAAAGATAAGAACTTTTTCCCAGGATATATTTTAGTTGAAGCTAATTTGGTAGGTGAGGTTCCTCACATTTTAAAGAATGTTACTAATGTTTTAGGGTTCTTGGGAGCTACTAAGGGTGGTGTACCTGTTCCAATGAGAAGAAATGAAATCAATAGAATATTAGGTAAGGTTGATGAAATGGCCCTTACTGATGAAAGTGTTAGTATTCCTTTTGTTGTTGGTGAAACTGTTAAGGTTATTGATGGACCATTTAATAGTTTTAATGCTGAAATTGAAGGTATTGATGAACAGAAGAAAAAGTTAAGATTAATGGTAAAAATCTTTGGGAGAAAAACTCCCTTAGAGTTAAATTTTATGCAGGTAGAAAAAATATAAAAGAATGGCAAAAGAAATTTCAGCACTTATTAAATTACAGATTAGAGGAGGAGCTGCAAATCCTGCACCACCAGTTGGTCCTGCATTAGGAGCAAAAGGGGTGAATATCATGGAATTCTGTAAGCAATTCAATGCAAGAACTCAAGATAAAGCAGGAAGTATTGTTCCTGTTGTTATTACAGTATTTGCAGATAAATCATTTGAATTTATCATTAAAACTGCACCCGCTGCTGCACAAATTTTAGCTGCTGCTAAAAAGAAAAGTGGATCAGGAGAGCCAAACAGAATGAAGATTGCTACAATTTCTTGGGATCAAGTAAGAGTAATCGCAGAGGATAAAATGACTGATTTAAATGCTTTTAAAGTAGAATCAGCAATGAAAATGGTAGCTGGTACTGCAAGAAGTATGGGAGTAAATATTAAGGGATCTTTTCCTTCATAAATATAAAATAGTTTAACTAATGGGAACTAGTAAAAACAGAAAAAGTGCTTTGGAGAATGTTGATTTGGAAAAATCATACACTATTGAAGAGGCTTCAGCAATTATTAAAGATAATGCAAAATCTAAATTTGATGAGTCTGTAGAATTAGCTGTAAGATTAGGAGTTGATCCTAGACAGGCTAATCAAATGGTAAGAGGTGTTGCTTCTCTACCTCATGGTACAGGTAAAAAATTAAAAGTATTAGCTTTAGTTTCAGCTGATAAAGAAGTTGAGGCTAAAGAAGCTGGAGCTGATTATGTTGGTTTAGATGAGTATATTGAAAAAATTAAAGGTGGTTGGACAGATATTGATGTTATCGTTACAATGCCTTCAATTATGGGTAAAATAGGTGCCTTAGGTAGAGTGTTGGGACCAAGAGGATTGATGCCAAATCCAAAATCAGGAACTGTGACTATGGATGTTGCAAAAGCTGTTTCTGATGTGAAGAAAGGAAAAATCGATTTTAAGGTAGAAAAAAATGGAATAATTCATGCTTCTGTTGCTAAGGTTTCTTTTGATGCTAACAAGATTGCTGAAAATGCTAATGAATTAATGCAGACAATTATTAAATTGAAACCTTCTGCAGCAAAAGGTACTTATGTTAAAAGTGTCTTTATGTCAAGTACTATGGGTATAGGTGTTGAAATTGATGCTAACTCATTAGTTTAATAAATTAGAAAAACGTAAGATGAATAAATTAGAAAAAAATGAAATGATTGAGGTCCTTGACGGGATGCTTAATGAAAATAATAACTTTTATTTAGCTGACATCTCTGGCTTAACTGCTGAGGAAAATAGTGCTTTAAGAAGATTATGTTTTAAAAGAAATGTTTCTTTACAGGTTGTAAAAAACACTCTTTTGAAAAAAGCTTTAGATAAGAATACTATTGATTTTAGTGCGTTGAATGACATATTAGTAGGTAATACATCTATATTGCAAGCTGAAGCTGGTAATGAGCCTGCTAAGCTGATTCAAGAATTTAGAAAAAAGAATGCAAAACCAATCTTAAAAGCTGCTCACATTGAGGAGTCACTTTACATTGGAGATAATAATCTAAAAATTCTAGCAGATCTTAAATCTAAAGACGAGTTGATTGGTGATATTATTACCTTGTTACAATCTCCAGCTAAGAATGTTATCTCTGCTTTGCAGTCTGGAGGTAATAAACTATCAGGGATTGTTAAAACCCTAGAAGAAAAGGCTTCATAAAAAAGAAATGCTTCCAACATTTAAAATAATTAAAACAAATTAAAACAAATTAAAATGGCAGATTTAAAAAAAATCGCAGAAGAACTAGTTAACCTTGCAGTAAAAGATGTTAACGAATTAGCAACTATCCTTAAAGATGAGTATGGTATTGAGCCAGCAGCAGCAGCAGCAGTTGCAGTCGCAGGGCCGGCAGCAGCAGTTGGCGGTGAAGCAGCAGATGAACAAACTGAATTTGACGTTATCTTAAAAGAAGTAGGAGCTACAAAATTAAAGGTTGTTAAAACTGTAAAAGAATTAACAGGTTTAGGATTGAAAGAAGCTAAAGATATTGTTGATAGTGCTCCAAAAGCAGTGAAAGAAGGAGTATCTAAAGATGAAGCTGAAGGAATTCAGAAAGCATTAGAAGAAGCTGGAGCTGTAGTTGAGCTTAAGTAATTTTTTTAAACATTTAAAAGGTTTAAAACTTATGGTAACATAAGTTTTAAACCCTTTCGTTTTTTTGTAGAACCCCTTTTTTTAACTAAAACTTACCGTCTTGGCCAAACAAAATAACAACCAAAGAATAAATTTCGCATCCATTAAAAATACGATTAATTTCCCGGATTTTTTAGATGTTCAGCTTAAAAGCTTTCAATCTTTTTTCCAAATAGGTACAACCTTAGATGAAAGAAGAAACGAAGGACTTTACAAAGCTTTTGAGGAACTTTTCCCAATTACAGATTCAAGAAACAATTTTGTTCTTGAGTTTATTGATTATACAATTGATCCTCCAAGATATTCTATTGAAGAATGTATTAATAGAGGATTAACTTTTAAAGTTCCTTTAAAGGTTAAATTAAAATTGTATTGCACTGATCCAGATCATGAAGATTTTGAAACTATCGTTCAGGATGTTTATTTCGGAAATATTCCGTTTATGACCCCTAAAGGAAGTTTTGTAATTAATGGAGCTGAAAGAATTATTGTTTCTCAATTACACAGATCTCCTGGGGTATTCTTTGGACAAAGTTTCCATTCTAATGGAACGAAATTATACTCAGCAAGAGTAATTCCTTTTAAAGGTTCTTGGATTGAGTTTACTACAGACATAAATAATGTATTGTATGCTTATATTGATAGAAAGAAAAAATTACCAGTTACTACTCTATTAAGAGCTATTGGTTATGAAAGTGATAGAGACATTCTTGAAATTTTTAATCTTGCTGATGAGGTGAAAGTTTCTAAAAGTGGATTAAAAAGAGTTATAGGAAGAAAATTGGCTGCTAGAGTATTAAAGTCTTGGGTAGATGATTTTGTTGATGAAGATACTGGCGAATTAGTACCAATTGAAAGAAATGAAATCATCCTTGAAAGAGATACTGTTATTGAAAAATCGCATATTGCTGATATTGTGGAATCTGGTACTGAAACTATTCTATTGCATAAAAATGATGGCAGTGCTTCAGACCATGTTTTAGTTTATAATACGTTACAAAAAGATCCTACTAATTCTGAAGTTGAAGCTGTTCGTCATATATATAGACAATTAAGAAGTGCTGAAGCTCCTGATGATGAAACGGCAAGAGGAATCATTGATAAATTATTTTTCTCTGACCAAAGATATAGTTTAGGGCATGTTGGTAGATTTAGAATTAACAGAAGATTAAAACTAGATATACCTGAAGATAAAATGGTATTAACTAATGAAGATGTTGTATGTATTATTAGTAATCTTATTTCATTGGTTAACTCTAAAGTTGATGTGGATGATATTGATCATTTGAGTAACAGAAGGATTAGAACCGTAGGTGAACAACTTTCAAACCAATTTAATGTTGGATTGAGTAGAATGGCGCGAACTATTCGCGAAAGAATGAATGTAAGGGATAATGAGGTGTTTACACCTATTGATCTGATTAATGCTAAGACATTATCTGCAGTAATTAATTCATTCTTTGGAACTTCACAATTATCTCAATTTATGGATCAAACAAATCCATTAGCAGAGGTAACACACAAAAGAAGAATTTCAGCTCTTGGGCCTGGAGGTTTAACAAGAGAAAGAGCAGGGTTTGAGGTGCGTGATGTTCACTATACTCACTACGGAAGACTTTGTCCTATTGAAACTCCTGAGGGACCAAATATTGGGTTGATATCATCTTTAGCTGTTTTTGCTAAAATAAATACTTTAGGCTTTATTGAAACTCCTTATATGGAAGTTAATGAAGGTAAGATTGATACTTCAAAAGCACCTGTATATAGAAGTGCTGAACAAGAGGAAGAACAGATTATTGCACAAGCAAACGCTCCGCTTACTGAGGATGGTACTTTTCAAAATGATAGAATCCAATCAAGAAAAGAAGCGGATTATCTAATTGCTGAACCGAGTAGTGTTACTTTGATGGATGTAGCTCCTAATCAAATTGCATCTATTGCAGCATCTTTAATTCCTTTCTTGGAACATGATGATGCGAATAGAGCATTGATGGGATCGAATATGATGCGTCAGGCAGTACCTTTATTAAGAACTGATGCACCTATTGTTGGTACAGGACTTGAGCCTAATGTTGCTCGTGATTCTCGTACAATGATTAATGCTGAAGGTGAAGGTACAGTAACTTATGTTGACTCAGATACAATTAAAGTAAAATACATAAAAACTGATGAAGAAGAATTAGTAAGCTTTGATGAAAATGAAAAAACGTATAGCTTAACTAAGTTTCAAAAAACGAATCAGAGAACATGTATTAATATTCAGCCAATTGTTAGGGTTGGAGATAAAGTAACTAATGGTCAAGTATTGTGTGATGGTTATGCAACTGAAAATGGTGAATTAGCAATTGGACGTAACTTAAAAGTTGCCTTTATGCCTTGGAAAGGATATAACTTTGAGGATGCAATTATCTTGTCAGAAAGAGTAGTAAGAGAAGATTTATTTACTTCATTACATATTGCTGAACATGTTGTTAGTGTTAGAGAAACAAAGAGGGGGGCTGAGGAGTTAACGGCTGATATTCCTAATATTTCAGAAACTGCAACTAAGGATTTAGATGAATTCGGAATGGTAAGAATTGGCGCTCATGTTAAAACGGGGGACATTCTTATTGGTAAAATAACTCCTAAAGGAGAGTCTGATCCAACACCAGAAGAAAAATTATTAAGAGCTATATTTGGTGAAAAAGCGGGAGATGTAAAAGATGCATCATTAAAAACTAAACCTTCTACCCAAGGGGTTGTTATTGGTAAATCATTATATTCTAAAACTATAAAAGACAGAAGATCTAAGTTGGCTGATAAAGAAGAATTAGAGCGTTTAGATTCTGTTTTTGAAAAAAATGCTTTTGCACTTAGAAACACTTTAGCAACAAAACTATATCAAATTGTTGGTGGTAAGGCATCTAAAGGTATTAAGAATATTTTAGGAGAAGAAGTAATTTCTAAGAGTGAGAAGTTTACTAAGAAAATGTTATTAGGGATTGACTTTACATTAGTTGATCCTTTTAAATGGACAGGTAATCAAGAAAATAATATTTTAGTAAATAGAACAATCCAGAACTATTTAAAAAAGTATAATGATATCTATGGAAAATATAGAAGAAAGCGTTTTACAATTACTATTGGTGATGAATTGCCAAATGGAGTATTGCAACTAGCAAAAGTTCAGATTACTCAAAAGAGAAAAATTAAAGTTGGTGATAAATTAGCAGGGCGTCATGGTAATAAAGGTATTGTATCTCGGATTGTAAAAGATGAGGATATGCCTTTCCTAGAAGATGGAACTCCTGTTGACATTATATTGAATCCACTTGGAGTACCATCAAGGATGAATCTTGGTCAGATATATGAAACTATTTTAGGTTGGGCGGGAAATGAATTAGGTAAAAAATACTTTACTCCTGTATTTGATGGAGCTAGTATGGATCAGATTAATGCTGAAATTGATGAAGCTAAGTTACCGAGATTAGGTCAAACTTATCTTTATGATGGTGGTACTGGTGAGCGTTTTGAACAAACGGCAACAGTAGGTGTCATTTACATGCTTAAACTTGGTCATTTAATTGATGATAAAATGCACGCTCGTTCTATTGGACCATACTCGTTAATTACACAACAACCGCTTGGAGGTAAGGCTCAGAATGGAGGGCAAAGACTTGGAGAGATGGAGGTTTGGGCTTTGGAGGGATATGGTGCTGCCAATATCTTACAAGAGATGCTTACTTTAAAATCGGATGATGTAATTGGAAGAGCGAAAGCATTTGAGTCTATAGTAAAAGGTCAAGAATTACCAATGTCAGGAATTCCAGAATCGTTTAATGTATTGTTGCATGAATTGAATGGTTTGGGACTTAAAGTTTCACTTGAATAAAATACAAATGAGAAATACAAAAAATAACAGACAGGCTCAGGATATTAATGAGATAAAGATTTCTTTATCATCTCCTGAAGATATTTTAGGCAAATCATCTGGTGAGGTTACAAAACCAGAAACAATTAACTATAGAACATATAAACCCGAAAGTGGTGGGTTATTTTGTGAAAGAGTTTTTGGTCCTACCAAAGATTTTGAATGCCATTGTGGTAAATATAAAAGAATTCGTTACAGAGGAATTGTATGTGATAGATGTGGAGTAGAAGTAACTGAAAAAAAAGTAAGAAGAGAGCGTATAGGGCACATTAGTTTGGTTGTTCCTGTTGCGCATATCTGGTATTTCCGTACTTTGCCTAACAAAATTGGCTATTTACTAGGTTTACCATCTAAGAAATTAGATATGATTATTTACTATGAACGTTTTGTAGTAATTAATGCTGGTGAAGGAACTATGAATTCTGAAGGTGAAGCTATACAGTATTTAGATTTTCTTACTGAGGAAGAATATTTAGATGTTTTAGATGCTCAACCATTAGAAAATCAGTATTTAAGTGATGAAGATCCTAAGAAATTTGTTGCAAAAATGGGTGCTGAGGCAATTCATAATTTATTAGAAAATTTAAATTTAGATGATTTATCATATAAATTAAGAAATCAAGCTGCAAATGAAACTTCACAGCAAAGAAAAACTGAGGCATTAAAACGTTTGCAAATTGTTGAATCTATGCGTGAAGGACAATTGCATACTGAAAATAGGCCTGAATGGATGACTATTAAAGTTATTCCAGTTATCCCACCAGAGTTAAGACCATTAGTTCCTTTGGATGGAGGGCGTTTTGCTACTTCTGATTTAAATGATTTATATAGAAGGGTAATTATCAGAAATAATAGATTAAAAAGATTAATAGAGATTAATGCTCCTGAGATTATATTAAGAAATGAAAAAAGAATGTTACAGGAATCTGTTGATGCTCTTTTTGATAATTCAAGAAAATCGTCAGCTGTAAAAGCAGATGGTAAAAGACCTTTAAAATCTCTTTCTGATTCCTTAAAAGGAAAGCAAGGTAGATTCCGTCAGAACTTATTAGGTAAAAGGGTAGATTATTCTGCTCGTTCGGTAATTGTCGTAGGACCAGAATTAAGTTTACACGAATGTGGAATGCCTAAGGATATGGCTTCTGAACTTTACAAGCCGTTTATCATTAGAAAGCTTATTGAAAGAGGAATTGTAAAAACAGTTAAGTCTGCAAAAAAGATTATTGATAGCAAAGAACCTGTAGTTTGGGATATTTTGGAAAATGTAATGAAGGGGCATCCAGTTTTATTAAACAGGGCTCCTACACTACACAGACTAGGTATACAGGCTTTCCAACCTAAAATGATTGAAGGAAAAGCAATCCAATTACATCCATTAGCGTGTGCGGCTTTTAATGCTGATTTTGATGGTGATCAAATGGCAGTTCACTTGCCACTTGGTGCAGCTGCAATATTAGAAGCTCAAGTTTTAATGTTAGCTTCTCATAATATTTTGAATCCTGCTAATGGAGCTCCTATTACTGTTCCTTCTCAGGATATGGTTTTGGGTCTTTATTACATGACAAAAGAGAAAAGATCTAATGATGAAGAAAAAGTGAAAGGAGAAGGAATGACTTTCTATTCTTTAGATGAGGTGAAAATTGCTTATAACGAAAAAGCAGCTGATTTGCATGCTATGATTAAAGTAAGAATTACGGACACTAAAGGAAAATCTTCTTTAGTAGACACAACTGTTGGTAGAGTTTTATTTAACGAATTTGTACCTGTAGAGGTTGAGTATGTTAATGAACTGTTAACTAAGAAAGCGTTAAGAGATATTATTGGTAATATATTAGAAGCTTGTGGTGTAGTTGGGACAGTTCATTTCTTAGATGCAATTAAAACTATTGGTTTTAATATGGCATTTAGAGGTGGATTATCGTTTAATCTTGGTGATGTACTTGTACCTGAAGAAAAAGAAAGATTAATTGCTGATGCTAATAAGAAGGTAGCTGAAATTAAGAATAACTATTCAATGGGTTTCATTACTAATAATGAAAGATATAATCAAGTAATTGATGTCTGGACAACTACTAATGCTCGATTGACTGATATAGTTATGCAAAATATTAGTTCGGACAAACAAGGATTTAACTCTGTATATATGATGCTTGATTCTGGTGCAAGAGGTTCTAAGGAACAAATTCGTCAGTTATCTGGTATGAGAGGGTTGATGGCTAAACCTAAAAAGTCTGGTGATCATGGAGAATCGATTATTGAGAATCCGATTACAACTAATTTTAGAGAGGGACTTTCAATTTTGGAATACTTTATTTCGACTCACGGGGCGAGAAAAGGACTTGCAGATACTGCACTTAAAACTGCAGATGCTGGTTATCTTACAAGAAGATTAGTTGATGTAGCACAAGATATTATTGTTACTGAACAAGATTGTGAAACGCTAAGAGGATTAGAAACTTATTCCTTGAAGAATAATGATGATGTTGTTGAATCATTAAGTGATAGAATTTTTGGAAGGGTTAGTTTACATGATGTATATCATCCAAAAACAGGAAAGTTAATGATTGCTTCATCTGAGATGATTACTGGTATTGTTGCTAAGGAAATTGATGCTGCTGGAATTGAAATGGTTGAAATTCGTTCAGCATTAACTTGTGCTACTCGTAGAGGTATTTGTGTTAACTGTTATGGCAAATCATTATCAACTAATAGAATGGCGCAAGTAGGTGAGACGGTTGGTGTTGTTGCAGCTCAATCAGTTGGTGAGCCAGGTACGCAGTTAACACTTAGAACCTTCCATGTTGGGGGTACAGCATCAAGATCTGAAGTTGATTCATCTATTGTTATTAAGAAAGATGGTAGACTAGAGATTGAGGATTTAAGAACTGTTAAATCAAAAGATAAAGATGGTAAAGAAATTGAAATTGTTCTTTCTAGATCAGCAGAAACCAAAGTTATTGATGATAAAAATGGCGTAATCTTATCTTCAACAATTGTTCCTTATGGTTCTACAATATTTATTAAAGAAGGAAATGTTAAGAAAGGAGATGTTGTTTGTGAGTGGGATCCGTATAATGCTGTAATTATTTCAGAGATTGCTGGTAAGGTAGAATTTGTTGATATTGAAGAAGGTATTTCTTACCGTACAGAATCTGATGAGCAAACGGGTTATCAGGAAAAAGTAATTATCGATAGTAGAAATAGAAAGAATTCTCCAACTATTCAAATTGGTGATAAAAACTATAGTGTTCCTGTAGGTTCTCACTTAGCGGTTGAGGATGCAAGTAAAATTAAGGCGGGTACTATTCTAGCTAAGATTCCAAGATCGGCAGGTTCATCTGGTGATATTACAGGGGGTCTTCCAAGAGTAACTGAAATGTTTGAAGCAAGAAATCCTTCTAATCCTGCAGTAGTTTCTGAAATAGATGGTTCTGTATCATTTGGAAAAATAAAAAGAGGCAACAGAGAGGTGATTATTACTTCTAAGAATGGAGATATTAAAAAATACTTAATTAAATTGTCTAAGCATATTTTAGTACAAGAGAATGATTATGTAAAATCAGGTTTTCCACTTTGTGATGGGGTTATTACTCCTGCTGATATTTTAGCAATTAAGGGTATGGTTTCTGTACAACAATACATTGTAAATGAAATTCAAGATGTATACCGCTTGCAAGGGGTAAAGATTAACGATAAGCATTTTGAGGTATTGGTAAGCCAAATGATTCGTAAAGTGAAGATTGCTGATTCAGGAGATACTTATTTCTTAGAAAACTCATTGGTTGGAAAAGATAGCTTTAATGAGCAAAATGATAAGATGTTTGGAATGAAGTTTATAACTGATGCTGGTGATTCGGAAGAATTAAAAGCGGGTCAAATTATTTCTCCAAGAGAATTAAGAGAAGAAAACTCAAGGTTAAAGCGTAAGGACATGAAAGAAGTTGAATCAAGAGGAGCTATTCCTGCAGTTGCAACTCCAGTTCTTCAAGGAATAACAAGAGCTTCATTACAAGTTGATTCTTGGATTTCAGCTGCATCATTTCAGCAAACTACTAAAGTGCTTAATGAGGCTGCAATTAATGCTAAGAGTGATAACTTAATAGGATTGAAAGAAAATGTAATTATTGGTAAGAGAATTCCAGCAGGTACAGGACTAATTCAAGCTAGAGAAACTATTATTGGTTCTCAAGCTGAGTACGATAAATTAATGAATTCAGATACTGAGGGAGAAGTTGAAATTGATGAAGTAGTTTTTGAAACAGCAACTTCAGTAGAAAAATAAAATAATAATAATTATGTCAGAGGAAAATAAAAAGGACGGACTAAATATTGAGCTTACTGAAGAAGTAGCTGAAGGAACTTATAGTAATTTAGCTATTATCAATCATTCTCCATCAGAGTTTGTGGTTGATTTTATTCAAATGATGCCAGGCATTCCTAAAGCAAAAGTAAAGTCGAGAGTTATTTTAACCCCTCAACATGCTAAACGATTAATGAAGGCACTTGCTGATAATGTAAGTAAATTTGAAAATCAGCATGGTGAGATAAAAGATATTGATCCTGCTGCTGGAATGCCAATAAATTTTGGAGGCCCTACACCATTAGCATAATTATTAGAACTATAAAAATAAAAAAACCTGCAATTGCAGGCTTTTTTATGTTCAGTATTTTAAGTTTTTTATCCTAAGAAAGGATACTTGTAATCAGTAGCTGGTACAAATGTTTCTTTAATTGTTCTTGGGGAAACCCATCTTAATAAATTTAAGATTGATCCTGCCTTATCATTCGTTCCTGAGCCTCTAGCGCCACCAAAAGGTTGTTGACCAACAACAGCACCAGTTGGCTTGTCGTTAATATAGAAGTTACCTGCTGCATTTTCCAATGCTTTAGTTGCATATTCGGCAGCATACCTATCTATTGATAATATGGCTCCTGTCAAAGCGTATTCTGAAGTACTATCTACTAGTTCTAATGTTTTTTCCCACTTCTCGGCATCATAAACATAAATAGTCATTACTGGTCCGAATACTTCCTTAACCATAGTTTTGAATTTAGGGTTAGTGGTTACAATAATAGTTGGCTCAATAAAATAACCTACTGATTTATCATAATTCCCTCCTGCAATAATTTCGGCATCATCAGCCGTTTTTGCAAAGTCAATGTAAGATGAAATGCTATCAAATGCTTTTTCAGAAATTACTGCATTAATGTAATTTGAAGTGTCTTCAGGAGAACCCATTTTGAAATCCTTAGTGTCAGCAACAATTTGTGTTTTTACATTTTCCCATAAATTTGAAGGCACGTAAGCACGTGAGGCTGCTGAACATTTTTGCCCTTGAAATTCAAAACCACCTCTTGTGATTGCAGTTGCTACTTCACTAGCTACTGCCGATTTGTGTGCAATAATAAAATCTTTTCCACCCGTTTCTCCAACTATTCTTGGGTAGGACTTATATTTCTCAATATTGTTTCCTATTTCTTTCCAAAGTGTACGAAATACATCAGTACTTCCTGTAAAATGTAATCCTGAAAAGTTTTTATCTTGAAAAACAACTTTTGAAATTTCTTTACCGCTTACAGTTACCATATTTATTACTCCATCAGGTAATCCTGCAGCTTGGAATAATTCCATAATTACTTGTGCAGAATAGATTTGTGTTTCTGCTGGTTTCCAAACTACTACATTACCTAGCATTGCTGGTGCTGCACAAAGGTTAGCACATATTGAAGTAAAATTAAATGGAGTAAGAGCAAATACAAAGCCTTCCAAAGGTCTGTGTTCTAAACGATTCCACATCCCTGGTAATGATTCTGGTTGTTCCTTATACAACTGACTCATGTATTTTACATTAAACCTAAAAAAATCAATTAGTTCACAAGCGGCATCTATTTCTGCTTGCATTACATTTTTACTTTGTGCAAGCATAGTAGCAGCATTCATTTTTGCACGAAAAGGACCCGCTAATAAATCAGCAGCTTTTAAGAAGATAGAAGCTCTGTGTTCCCAACTTATGTTTACCCATTTTTCACGAACAGCCATAGCGGCATCAATTGCATCACGGACTTCTTGTTCCCCTCCATAGTTAGAAGTTCCGATTACATGTTTATGTTCATGGGGAGGTGTTAAATTTCTTTTATCATTTGTGAATACTTGTTTGTGGCCAATATACATTGGTATATCAACAGTTGTATTATTCATTCTTTTGTATTCTGCAAGTAATTCAGTGCGCTCAGAGCTTCCTGGTGCGTATGCTTTTACTGGCTCATTTACCGCAATAGGTACGTTATAAAATCCGTTTGACATTTTTTTGTTTTTAAATGAAGTACAAAGATAAAAGATAGATGTTAGATAATAGATATTAGAACTGAAAAATTCGCACTCCATTTTTTCCGAATAGACAACTACATATACACTATTCTATTATATTACTTTGATTAGATATCCTAATGTTTATGTGCCAAGAAATTTAGCAAAGGTGTTAGGTTAAGATAGGTTGTATTTTTAGGTTGATTCTTATCTCAATCATGATTTCTTTTCCTATTACTCTCTCTGTTTTTTAATCATGTTTAAGGTCAGATAAACACATTACTGTTTCTGCTTTTCCCACTCCCAAGCAGATTTCATAGCTTTTTCTAGGCTTTCTTTAGGTTCCCAGTCAAGTTTATTTTTTACTAAATTTCCATTAGCGTATATTTGTTCAATATCGCCACTTCTTCTAGGACCAATAGAATAGTTGATTTTTAAATTATTAGTTTTTTCAAAAGCTTTTACTACATTTAAAACACTTACACCAATACCTGTACCAACATTAAAAGCATATTTCCCTGGGTTTTTAATTAGGAAGTTCATTGATAATACATGCGACTTTGCCAAATCAACTACATGAATGTAATCACGAATACATGTGCCGTCAGGGGTATTGTAATCATCTCCAAAAATAGTAATTTTTTCTCTTTTCCCAATTGCAACTTCTGTAATTATAGGCACTAAATTACTTGGTCTGTCAGCTGAGCAATCCCCTATTAATGCAGAATGGTGAGAGCCAATAGGATTGAAGTATCTTAAGGTAACATTATTACAAGAATCTGCTTTAAGCATTTCTTCACAAATCTGTTTGGTTTCTCCATAAGGAGATTCAGCTTTCTTGAATGGAGCGTTCTCATCAACTGGAAGAGCATCTGGCATACCATATACAGTACAGGATGAAGAAAATATGATATTTTTTACATTATTTTTGTGCATACATTTAAGAACAAGTTCAAGAGAACCTATATTATTATCGTAATACTTTTGTGGATTTTGTACAGATTCCTCAACAGCTTTGTAGGCTGCAAAGTGTATAACACCTACTATTTGTTCTTCTTCAGTAAATACTTTATCCATAGCATTCTTATCTGTACAATCAACATTATGCCATTTTACTGTTGTATTCATTATTTTTCCAATTCCATCAATATTCTGAGTGGATGTGTTACATAAATTATCAATTATAACAGGAGTGTAGCCTGCAGCAATTAATTCCACAATTGTATGTGAACCAATATATCCTGCTCCACCTGTTACAAGTATTCTTTTCATTAAAGAGCTTTATTAATTCCAATTAACCATCTCATTTGGAGGAAATCCTCATCAGATGCTGGAGGCCTGTTTAAGAAAAGTGGCATGTCAAAACGAATAACTAAGGGTCTAACAGTCTCAAACGAGCCAAAGTTTCTTAACGTATAAGTAAATCCTATTCCTGCATCAGTTCTTATTTCTGAAAACAATTCTTTGTAGTTTTCTTTAGTAAGTCTTTCACTAGTTATAATTCCTGCATCAGCAAAAAGGTATGATGAAATATTATTTTTACGAATTGAGTAAGGAAGGAAGGCTGTAAAATTAATTTCAGTATTGAAAGCTGCTCCACTTGTCCCATTATAATCGAAAGAAATAGTTCCATTTTCATTAAATTCAGGAGCAAGGTAGCCTGTATATCCTCTTAGATTTAATCCACCTGCTTGATGAAAATAATTTGTTGTATAGCCGTACTCCATAAATTCAGCTGAAACAATACCTTCTGCTCTAGTGAATTTAGAATTCATCATTTCTTCATTATTAGCTCCTGCTAAACTTAATTTACTTTCTTCCGCCCAGTTACTACCTGTACCAAATTGAAGATAAGCTCTAGTATTTATCTTTAATTTTTCTAATTGGTTATTATTTTTAGCACTTAAGATAAGTTTATTATAATCGTAAGCACTACCTAAAGCTGAAGATTGTAACATTAAATTAATTGTCCCTTTACCATAACTGTAGTTGTATTTATGTTCTAAGTTTACATCTATTCTGTTATTCATTTTTTGTACATCCCAGTCTGAATTGATTAAGTAATTAACATTTGTTCTGTAAAGTGATAAAAAGTCAACTTCAAGTTTATTGTTTCCTTTGCTATCACTTTTTATAATACTAAATTTGTTAGTGTGTAATCCTGCTAAGAATTGCGAATTTGCATTAATACGCGTATTTAATGCAATTTTATCCAAATTGGTGTTGTAATTTATTCTGTAAGAATAGTAGTCGTAATCATTTGCCTTAGGGATACTATCTTTTTGTAAAGCACCTGTATTAAACCAAACACTTGCATCAAATAAATGATGATGCCTCATGTATCCTCCAGTTAGGTTTAATCCTAATTTCATTCCGTCATAATTGTTCCACCATACATCAGGGCGATATTTCATTTCATAATTTTTCCAATCAGAATACTGATATAATTTATGATCAAAATTAAAGGTAGTATTGCAAGTAGAATTATTATCTGGCATGTAAGCATCAGCCAATCGGTTTGTTGGATCAATAATTACTTCAGCAATTCCTGAAGGGATATCCAAAGTAGTGGTATATGTTGGGTGTATTAAATCCCATCCGTGCCATTTGTCTAATACAGTAGCATTAGTTTCTTTTACAAACCAGTTATTAGGAATATGAAAATCGTAAGACTTTCCATCTCTTGCAATTACACGAAAATCAAGTGGCATTTGCATTCTTGATTTTCTGTTAAAAGTTATAGTATTCTCTTTTGCTTTTACAGAGTAATCAATTCGTTTTTTTGATTCTAACCATTGATCAAAAAACCAATTTAAATCTACTTTTGTGTACTGAATAATTGTATTTCTAAAATCCTCAGTATATGGATGTGCCATCTTCCAAGTATTAAAATAATGTTTCATAGCATCTAGAAAAAGTTTGTCTCCTAGAACATACTGAAGATTATAAAGCATTGATGCCGTTTTGTAATATACATGTCTATATCCACCACCATGATGTAAAGCACCATCAAAACAATCTGAGTGAGTTGCAATTACAGGATCATTGTATTTTGTTGCATCATTAATGTATGCATAATAAACTCTACTATCAATTGCTTTTGTAGGCTTCTCAAATCTTGATTTATATTTATCTGTAGTTTTATTTGTAACCAAATAATCTCCATCAATTTTTATTAGACCCCATGCAGTTAAGAACTGAGTAAACCCTTCATCTAATAATGCTCTGTAGGTTTCATTATTACCAACTTGTCCAAAGAACCAATTGTGCCCGATCTCATGAACTAAAAGCCCTCGATAACTAGGATCTTCACCGCTATCTAGAGTAAGCATTGGATATTCCATTCCTGATCTTGCGTCAGCAACTATCATTTTGTGATATGTATATCTTCCAAAATCTTCTGAGAAAACCTTAATAATCTCTGCGGCATATTCTGCTGCATTTTGCCACCTACTTGCGTGTGGCTCTTGAGCTAAAGAATAACAAACTTTATCCTGCCACCAAGCTTCTCCAATACGGTAAGTTGGATCTGCTGTAAAAGAAAAGTCATGTACATTTTCTGCGTGAAATTTCCATATTTTTCTTTCTCCTTTCTTATACGCTGTAATAACTGATGGTGGAGAGTTCCATTCCTTGTTTTTAAAGTTTTTAATATCTAGTTTCTTTCTTAGTTCTTCTGGTAACACTTCATCTCTATTTAACAAGAAACCTGTAGCGCCTACAACAAAATTAGAAGCAAAATCAAGCTCTACATCAAATCCACCAAAATTACCATAGAATTCTTTGCCTAGATGTTGATCTTTTGTCCAACCAAATTTCGCATCATAAACACAAATTCTTGGATACCAATGTACACCATTATAGTGTTTGAACCCCCAAGAATTAAAAATAGCCATTCTTCTTCTAAGGTCTCCACTGTCAAAATAAGTTTTAAACTCAATATTGAAAGTGATACTATTATTAGTTTTAAGAGTATTTGGTAAGTAAACTTTTAAGATAGTATTATCTAATTCTGTTTTTACATTTAAGCCATTAACAGTGATACTGTCAATTACAGTTCCTAGTTTCTGGGATTCATATTCTCCATATTTTGGGTTTTTTCCATTTTGAAATTGCAGTTCCTCAAGGTAAGAGTCTGGTTGGAATGCATTTTGATATAAATGAAAGTAAACAACATTTAGTTCATCTGGGGAGTTATTGGTATAAGTTAATTTCTCAGTAGCAGATATTATATCTGTTTCTTCATCAATCTTTGCTTTAATGTTGTAGTATACATCTTGCTGCCAATAAGCTGCATGAGGCATCTTATTTTTCCAATAATTAGGATTATCAATATTCTGATAAGTATTTGGTGTTTCTAAAGGATTGTATTTTTCCTGTGCAAATGATAATGTGCTAACAAAAAGTATAGCTACTAATAAAAGGTTTTTCATAGTTAAAGTTTTAAAGTGTGCGAATTTACAATTCTATTTTTATAAATCAGAATTTTCTTTAGCATTTGATACACTAGCGTTCAGCTCAAATCCTGTGAGTAGAATAATGGAATTAAAGTACATCCAGATAAGAATAATCATAAGTGTACCAATTGATCCATACACCTTATTGTATTGTGCAAAATGATTGATATAATAATTAAACCCAATAGAGGTGATGATTATTCCTAAAGTAGCAAGGATAGAGCCAGCAGTAAAGAATTTCCATTTCTTTGTTGTGGCAGGTCCAAAATGAAAAAGGATTGCAATACCAAAGAATAACATAGCAAGCATCACAAACCATTTTCCGTAAAGGATTAAGTCAGCAGAAAATTTACTGATAATCTCAAAATCAGTAAGATAATTGACGGCCACCTTTCCAAAGATGATAAGTCCTATTGTAATAATTAATAGCAAAGCAAGAAAAAAAGTTAGGGTTAGGGAAAGTGCTTTTTGCTGTAAAAAAGATCGGTATTCATTTATATGGTAAGAGGAATTAAAAGCTTCAATTAATGAATTCATACCATTGATAGAATAATAAAGTGCCAAGATAAAACCTATGGAAAGTAATCCTCCTCTTGGGTTGTTGATTATATCATCTAGGGTGTTAAAAGTAATTTCATTCGTTGATGGTGGTAATACAACCGATAAAATTTCCATGAGTGTTTGCTGCAACCCAGTAATTGGGATGTAAGGGATAAGCGTAAAGAAAACAATAATGGATGGAAAGAATGCTAAGAAAAAATTGAATGCTAAAGAAGACGCTCTGGTAGTAATAGCACCTTCAATTAATCCTTTCCAAAAAAAAATAGTTACATCATAAATACTAAGTCCAGCAAAACCTATAGGCTTAATTATTTTGGCAATATTTAGGATGAATTGTATCATTTAAATGGCTTTTAAACTCAAGTCAAAATTAAGTACTGAATGAGTTAATGCACCTATAGAAATAAAATCTACACCACACTTTGCATATTCAGCAATGGTTTTTTCTGTTATCCCTCCACTGGATTCACTTTGACATTGGTTGTCAATAATAGCAACTGCTTGTTTTGTTGCTTTATAATCAAAATTATCGAGTAGAATTCGTTTAACACCTCCTTGGGCAAGTATTTCGTTTAATTCTGTTAAGTTTCTTGCTTCTACAATTATATCAAGATTTTTATTATTGTCAATAAGGTATCTTTTTGTTTTCTGTATTGCACTTGCAATTCCTCCTGCAAAATCAATATGATTATCTTTTATCATAATCATATCATATAGACCAAACCTATGGTTTTCCCCTCCACCAATTTTAACAGCCCATTTTTCAATAGTTCGGTTAAGGGGAGTAGTTTTTCGGGTGTCTAATAATTTACAATTAGTGCCTGCAATTAAAGTATTTAGGTAAGCGGTTTTAGTGGCAATGGCACTCATGTGTTGCATGCAATTAAGGGCTAAGCGTTCCCCAGTTAAAATAGAGATAGAACTTCCTTTTACAATAAATGCAATATCACCGAATTTAACTTTATCACTATCTTTTAGTAACTGTTCTATTTCCAAAGAAGAATCAACTTCATGGAAAATCATTTTTGCTAATTCAATTCCTGCGATTATTCCATCATCTTTAACCAGTAAATGAGCTTGGCTAGTTGCATTGGATGGAATACTAGCTAATGAGGTATGATCGCCATCACCAACATCCTCAATAAGTGCATTTTGTATAAAATTTTTCAGGTCTTTCACTGTCATACAATCAAAATTATTAATATTGCCAAAAATACAAAAAATGAAGATTCTATTACTCGCTATAGGAAAGACATCAGAAAAGTATTTGATTGAGGGAATTACTCAATATCAAAAACGCTTGAAGCATTACACGCAATTTGAAATGATTGAGATTTTAAATATTAAAAATGCTAAGAGTTTTTCTAATGCTGAACTGATGAAGAAAGAAGGGGAGTTAATGCTGAAACACTTACAAATCTCTGATCATTTAGTACTGTTGGATGATAAAGGAAAAGATTTTACATCACCTAAATTTGCCGAAAAGTTACAAAGCTGGATGCTTAGTGGAAAAAAGCGCTTGGTATTTGTAGTTGGAGGAGCTTATGGATTTTCTGAAGATATATATGCTAGAGAAAATGAAAAACTATCTTTATCAAAAATGACTTTTTCACATCAAATGGTGCGTCTGTTTTTTGTAGAACAAATATATAGAGGATATACAATTCTTAATAATGAACCTTATCATCATAAATAAATGAATCTAGTATTTGCTACCAATAACCCTAATAAATTATCTGAATTACAAGCTTTAGTTCCTGATGGGATTGAAATTTTGAGCTTGAAAGATATTAATTGTAATGAAGAATTACCTGAAACAAATCCTACTTTGGAAGAGAATGCCTTGCAAAAAGCACAATATGTATATCAGAATTATGGCTTTAATTGTTTTGCAGATGATACCGGTTTAGAGATTGAGGCTTTGGGTGGCGCGCCAGGTGTGTATTCTGCCAGATATGCAGGGGGAGAATGTAAGGCTGAGGACAATATGAAAAAGGTATTGAGTAAATTGAAGAATGAGGAAAATAGAAATGCAAAGTTCCGAACTGTAATTGCACTTATCATAAAGGGAGAAGAAAACCTTTTTCAGGGTGAATGTAATGGCAAAATTACAATAACTAAAATTGGGGTAGAAGGTTTTGGTTATGATCCAATTTTTATTCCTGAAGGATATGAAATTACTTTTGCTGAAATGTCAAAAAAAGAAAAAGGGGCAATAAGCCACAGAGGAAAAGTTGTTGAGAAATTAGTTAGTTTTTTGCATTGCTAACCATTCTCTTCATTTAAAATTAAATAATTAATTTGATGATAGGAGTAGCAATATCTTTTTCATAAATAACTACAGATTAGCCTCTAATATTTCTCTTATTTCAGAAGAAGATGGTCTTGGTGCATTCGTTGAAATTACATTTCCCTCTGTGTCAAAAAGCAAAAACCTTGGAATACCAAAAATTGCATAATCTTTAGTGATCTTACCCCATCCATCAGCCCATAATTGTATGCCTCCTAATTCTTTATCAGCGACCATATTTTCCCAGGCTTCTTTATTAGTATCAACCGAAACGCTTATAAAAGTAATATTTTTTTCATGATAATCTGCTTCTAATTTTTGCAAAGAAGGGATCTCTGCCTTACAGGGTCCGCACCAAGTAGCCCATACATCAACATATACTAAGTTTTCTTTAAAACTAGTTAGCGAAAATTCATTTCCATCCTTGTCAGGATAAGTAAAATCAATAGCCGCTTCGCCTTCTTGTGGTATATTGTCAACGGAAAACTTTCTTTCTAACCATTTTATATTTGACTCAGCTACCTGCTTGTTGACAGTAATTCTATATTCTATATCATTCACTTTATTTAATGATGATTTATAGGCTTCAGCATATTGCTCTGTCATTGATTGAAAATCTGATAAATTTAGTGAGTCAAGAGCAGCATAGAAATTAAAATCTCTATTAATAGCTCTTGTTTCCCAAAGATGAGCCTTAATATCATTTGAGTACTCAGCTAACTTCTCTTGTCTTCCAATAAAGTATTCAATATCTTTATCAATACCATTAATCTCATTATTGATAAATGTACTATCAGTGATGTTGCTAAATTCGTTACTAACAGAATTTTTATAGCTATCTAGATACGATTTATATTCTTCAGCACTACTCATATAATACACTTTACCAAAGAAATCATTTTCTTCTTCTAAAAGGTATTTTTTTGCTAGATAAGAAGAAGATGAACTTCCTTTGTATTTAATAGTTTCATCAAAAAGTTCAGTATCAATTGTAAGTTTTATTTTATCACCTGGATAAACATACATAGGAGTTCCTTCGGGGCCATGTTCAAATCTTAAATAAGTAGCTGAATCTAAATCGAAAGAAATAGTAAAAGTTCCGTTTGTAGTTGCAATAGTGGAATAAGCAGTATCTTGATTACTAAAAGTTATAGATTCTCCGATAGGATTATTAATTTTTCCTGTTATTGTAACTTGATTTGGATTAGTGTTCATTACAAAATAGATTCCTGCTGCTACTATTAGAACAATAGTTAAAATTTGTTTTGGTTTCATGTTTTTATAATTTTAAAGGTCAATTTCTTTTGGTACAAATTTCTTCACATCACCACCATTTTTTATGATATCACGAATAATGGATGATGAAATATGAGATAATTCAGGAGGGGTTATGATAAAGATAGTTTCAACACTAGTATTAAGTTCTTTATTCATTTGAGCAATGTTCTTTTCAAACTTAAAGTCGTGTGAATCCCTAAGCCCTCTTACGATATATTTTGCTTTTTCTTTTTTACAGAAATCTACTGTTAAACCCTCATATCGTTTTACTTCAATTTTAGGATTTTCTCCGTAAACAGCTGTTATCCATTCCAAGCGTTCTTCAATAGAAAAATATTGACTCTTCTCTGAGTTTATTCCAATAGCGATAATTATTTTATCGAATAAAGGTAGAGCCCTGTCCACTATCGATTGATGTCCAACTGAAAAGGGAGCAAAAGAACCAGGAAATATTGCGATTTTTGACATACTCAAAAGTAGTAAAAAAAACTAGCTTAGGCTAAGCGTATGAAATTTTGATTTAAACTTCTTATTTCCAATACTAAAGGGGTGAGGTGTATTTAGTTTATTACCTTTATATTTAAAACGAGAAAATGCTAAACTGTAAAGTACCGTATTTTCTTAATTCAAGGTTATCGCCCTCAAATTGGGTTCCTTTATCATGTTCAATAATAAGTAGTCCGCCTTTCTTTACTAGTTTATTGTCAAAAATTAAGTTTTTTAATTCTTGGTAACTATCATAATCATAAGGTGGGTCAGCAAAAATAAAATCGAATTCTTGTTTACAATTTTTAAGGTATCTAAGACAGTCAGACTTAATAGTTGTAATATTGAAGCCTAAGTTATTGGCAGTTTCTTCAATGTAGTTTATGCAATTATAATTATTGTCGACTGCTAATATTTTATCACAACCTCTTGAGGCAAATTCATATGCTATATTTCCTGTTCCAGAATACAAGTCCAACATGTTTTTTTCTTCAAAGTAATACCTGTTCTGAATAATATTAAACAGTGATTCTTTGGCTCTGTCGGTAGTTGGGCGTACAGGTAATGTGCTAGGAGCCATTAATCTTCTTCCTTTATGTGTTCCTGAGATTATACGCATAGTATCTGAGTAAATAAACCGAAATATTTATGGTCTGCTAAAGTGTTAAATTCAGCTGGAAAGGTAAATTGATGAGGTCTTTTTCCTAACTTTATATTTCTAATGTATTCGTACATTAAACTAAAAGATTCATTAGTATCTTCAATAGTACCAAATACAGTTACGTCAATACTGTCAGCGGAAAGCTTAAGTTGTTCAAAACTGAAAAGAACATAATATAATAAATCCTCTTTGCTAGTGTATTTAAAGGAGTTATTAAATATTAGTTTATCTCCATTAAAAATAGTAATGCCGACTTTTTGTTCGTTCAAATATAGGTATGCGTTTTTCTTTTCCGTATTTAACTGGCTGTACTCTTGAATAAGTATGCTTTCCTGTGCTTTGTATTTTGCCTTAGGAAAGAAGTTGCTTACTATAGTTAAAATACTCTCTGGTACTGAATAAATAAGGTGAGCCTTTTGTGAAACTATATTGTCTGCTAATACTGTACCATTAACTTTGGTATTAAAGGCTAATTGGATCTCAGCTTCCTCTTTTTTATAAAGATTATTAGGCACTAAGGTACTAGGGAAGTTAACAAATGCTATTGATTGTGAGGAAAACTCAGCTTTTAGGATAGTATCATTATTAATGATTTCAGTAATTTCAGTTGCTGTATTTTCACTGGAGTTTAGGGAGTACTTTTTTACATAATCGTAAGTAATAGTAGTAGTGTTTAATAAGCAATATGAAAAATGGTAAATTCCTAATTGAATGGACAGATGATAGCTGCCGGCTAAACCAATATTAAAATTTTCTGTTTGTATATGAATAGGATTATTCTCCCCAGTTTCCATTTAAAGAAGCTTCATCCATTGATCCTACTTTTAATAAGTTATCTAATTCAAAACTTTTATTCTTAGCATCAAGTCCTGTGAAAACAGCACCATAAGTTGTCGAAATTTCAAATACTTGTACCAATACCTTACCTTTTTCAATCATACCAGCATCTATTGAATAATTTTCGTTAGAATGTGGCACGTTAGTTAATACTGATAAATCTAAAGGAAATTTTTTATTTCTACTAGTTAGGTATGCTTCATTAAACACAGTTTCTTTAGTCAATACATAAGCTGTGTCACGGCTAATTATTCCAAGTTTTAATGCTTGAGAGTCAGTTAAAGTGTCAGGCGTTTCTCCTATTGCTTTAACAATAGCCATAGAATCATTTTTTAAGAAATCAATTAAGGATTCAAAGTTGTTTGAGTAGGTATTGTTTACTTTTTTGTAAGCAATTTGGACTTGCCTTAAGTCTTTTAGTTTTTGTACATTTTCAGCTATTCTTACTTTAGCTACCTGCTGAAATTCTACTTCACTATTTATGCTGTTGTACACAAAGTATGCGAGTATAATATTTAAAGGAATAAGTATAAGTGCAATCTGTTTTGCTTTCATAGTAATTATTTTTGTGATGCAAACTTACAATTTTTGCTGATATAACGATAAAATGTTTTTTCTTTGTAAAAAAAATATCATGAAACGATTATTGTCAAAGTTGATGTTTAAATTAAATGGTTGGAAAATTATTGGTGTTAAAACATACCCAATAAAATGCTTAGTTTTGTCGGCACCACATACTTCTAATTGGGATTTTATGTTGGGTAGATGTTATGCTTATATTATTGGTGTACTGCCAAGATACCTGATTAAGAGCGAACTATTCTTACCTGGTTTGGCTATATTTATTAAATGGAATGGAGGAATACCTGTTTATCGAAAATCAAAAAACAATGTAGTAGAGCAAGTAGTTGAAATGTTTAAAAACAGTAGACAATTGAACTTAGGAATTGCACCTGAAGGAACCCGTACTAGGGTGGATAAATGGAAGACAGGTTTTTACCATATAGCAATAAAGGCAAATGTACCTATTCTATTACTTAAAATGGATTATGAAAGAAAGGAAATAGGGATAATATGTGAGTTTAATCCTAGTGGGGATTTTGAAAAAGATATGCTATTTATTCAAGAAAGATACAAGAATATTAAAGGGAAGAATCCTGAATATTACAATCCTAAAATTTACTAAATACAGGTTTTAAAAAATATTGAAAACCTAAAATGAATTTTGCATTTGTAGGCTTAGAATTCATTTCTAAAAACTATCTTTGCATCCTAAAATATAAAATATGTCATCACAGGCAACACTTACTTTATCTACCCTTGAACAAGCTCAGGAAATGGGATTACTTCCAGAGGAATTTGATAGAATTATTGAGATTTTAGGAAGAACTCCTAACTTTTGTGAGCTGAGTGTTTTTGGCGTAATGTGGTCAGAGCACTGTTCATATAAAAATTCAATCGTTTGGCTTAAGAAATTACCAAAAGAAGGATCTCACATGTTAGTGGAAGCAGGAGAGGAAAATGCTGGGTTAGTTGATATTGGTAATGGCCTGGCATGTTGTTTTAAAATAGAATCACATAATCATCCTTCAGCTTTAGAACCTTATCAAGGTGCAGCAACAGGTGTTGGTGGTATTAATCGAGATATCTTTACGATGGGTGCTCGCCCAGTAGGTCAGTTAAACTCACTTAGGTTTGGTAACATTGAACTTGACCGTACTAAGTGGTTAGTAAAAGGAGTAACCAAAGGAATTGGTGATTACGGAAATGCTTTTGGAATCCCGATTGTTGGTGGAGAGGTTTTCTTTGATGATTGTTACAATACTAACCCATTAGTAAATGCATTTTCAGCAGGTATAATGAAGAAGGGAGATATGATTTCTGCTACTTCATCAGGGGTTGGAAATCCAGTATTTATTGTTGGTTCTCGTACAGGGAAAGACGGAATTCATGGTGCTTCATTTGCATCTAAAGATATATCAGAAGATTCAATTCAGGATTTACCAGCTGTTCAAGTTGGAGATCCTTTCCAGGAAAAATTATTGTTAGAAGCTACTTTGGAATTAGCTAAGACGGATGCAGTGGTTGGAATGCAGGATATGGGTGCGGCAGGAATTACTTGTTCTTCAAACGAAATGTCGGCAGCAGGAAAGCATGGTATGGAATTATGGTTGGACAAAGTGCCTACTCGCCAAGCGGATATGAAAGATTGGGAAATTTTACTTTCTGAATCGCAAGAAAGAATGTTGGTTGTAGTAGAAAAAGGAAAGGAGGATATTGTAAATACTATTTTTGATAAATGGGATTTATCTTGTGAAGAAATTGGTATAGTTACTGAAGGAGAAAGAGTAAAATACTACATGCATGGAGAGTTAGTTGGTGATGTGCCTTGTGATGATTTAGTGTTAGGAGGTGGAGCGCCAGTTTACCACAGAGAGTGGAGCGAACCAGCTTACTTTGAAGAATGGAAAAAATTCAATATTGATAGTATAGCAGAGCCAACTAACTTAGTTGAGGTTGCAAAATACTTAGCAGGGCACGAAAATATAGCATCAAAAAGATGGGTTTACGAGCAGTACGATTCTATGGTAGGTACAGTAAACATGAGTACTAACGGACCAACTGATGCAGCAATAGTAAACTTAAAAGGTACGGAAAAAGCATTGGCTATGACAGTTGATTGTAATGCGCGTATGGTAAATGCAAATCCTGAAGAAGGTTGTGCAATGGCAGTTGCTGAGGCAGCTCGTAATATTGTATGTTCAGGGGGTGTCCCATCAGCAATTACGAATTGTTTAAACTTTGGTAATCCTTATAATCCTGAAGTGTACTGGCAGTTTGTTGGTGCTATCAAAGGAATGAGTAAAGCTTGTATTAAGTTTGGTACGCCAGTAACTGGTGGAAATGTAAGTTTCTATAACCAGTCAGTAATTGATGGAGTTGAAACTCCTGTTTTCCCAACTCCAACTATTGGAATGTTAGGAATTGTAGAAGATAAAAAATACATTACTTCTTTAGACTTTAAAGGAAAGTCAGATTTGATTTACTTAATAGGAGAAAGTAAAAATGATATTTCTTCATCAGAATATTTAGCTTCTTACCATGGTGTTAAAGAATCATCAGCGCCTGAGTTTGATTTAGATGTTGAGTACAATATGCAACAAACAATTTCTAGCCTTATCCGTAAGGGAACAATAGAATCGGCACATGATGTTGCTGATGGCGGTTTGTTTATGACTTTATTGGAAAGTTCATTCACTAATAACTTAGGATTCGAAATTGTAAGTAGTTCGGAAGTTAGAAATGATGCTTTCTTGTTTGGTGAAGCGCCATCAAGAGTAGTTGTATCTGTTACTGAAACTGGAGAAGATGCCTTTTTAGATGCTTTGAAAGGAAGTAAAACTCCAATCATGTTGTTAGGACATGTTACCCAAGGAAAAGTAGTAGTTGATGATACTGAGTTTGGTATGACTACTGAATACAAAGAAATATACAATAACTCATTAGGTGAGAAGTTAATGAAATAAGCTAAATACTAGTTGTTTACATTATAAAGCCGAGCAAAATGCTCAGTTTTTTAATTACTTCTTGAAAAACTTTGTTATTTATTCTCTTGATTTACTTTGCTTTCAAGAATAAGAAGCAGGTTTTAATTTACTAAAAAGTAAAAATCAACTTAGCATTAAGTTGTCTTGCCGTAAGGTAATTGGGTACTGCATATTCACGCCCGCTAACATCAGCTACCCAAAGGTAAGAAATTGTATTATTAATGTCCAATAAGTTAAAAACCTCTGCACTTAACCAGACGCTATTAAAAGTATTTAACCATTCAAGTTTACTCTTTTTATCAGCTGCTTTTAGTACTGCCGAAAAACCAATATCTACTCTTCTGTAATTAGGAATTCTTAGTATATCTTGGTGTTTCTCTCCATTAGGAGGGCCAAAAGGCAAGCCTGTACCATATATTAAATTCAAGTGCATTTTGTATTTTGGTTTTCCGGGTATATAGTCCTGAAAAAACATGGAAAAGTTTACTCTTTGGTCGGTTGGTCTAGCAATGTAGCCAGCTTCAACTGTATTTCCGTTTGCATCTATTTTAGTGTCTCCAACTATGTCTTCAGCTGTTTTCATTACGGATAAACTTGCCCAGCTTTCTACTCCAGGTACAAACTCTCCATTTAACTTAATATCAATCCCTGTTGCGTAACCGTTCGACAAATCATTAGCTAGGTATTGTATATGTACATTATCCACTTTATAAGGAATTAGGTTTTCTAAATTCTTGTAATATACTTCCGTTATCCATTTGAATGGTCGCCCCCATTTGTAAAAAAGGTAATCAGTCCCCAATACATAATGAGTAGATTTTTGTGCTTTTATATTGTGGTTAAGTGTTCCCTCTGGAGTACGCAATTCTCTGTAGAAAGGCGATTGATAGTAAATACCTGTTGCAGCACGGAACACAACATCCTTTTCCCAAATTGGCGCATAGGATAAGGATGTTCTTGGACTTAGTAAAAGCTCTTCATTGTATGTCCAATAGCCTCCTCTAGTTCCTGCATTTAAGGTAAGATTTCCAATGTCTTTGGATACTTGCATGTATCCTGAATTTCTGTAGGAAGATAAATTGATTTGAGTTTTCAGAAGTTTACTCATTACAATCTGTTGGTTAGGGTTGGAGGGAAGTCCAATTGAATCATTAGGATGTGGGAAATTGAAAAATGCAGAATCAATCAAATTCCATTCTGAAATTTTATCTTCTATTTCTTCCTTTTGTATTCTAAAGCCCCAATCCACTTTCATGGCATTTTTGTTATAATTTCCTCTGTGTAAAAAGTTAAGTACACGGGCACTCAAGCTATTCCTTGCATGGTTGATGTATTTTCCAACTCCTCTGTCAAAAGCAACATCACCAAATTCATCCGAATCTAAATTATTTTCCAATTGATAGAGCCAGTATTCCCCAAGGATGTCAAAACTTTCTTGTTCAAAGGTTTGAAATGCTGAGGTGGTAAATTGTAAGTTCAGTTCAATACTAGGTTGGTAAGTTGTACTTAAAGCGCCAAAGTAGGTTTCGTATTTGTCTACTTCTTGTCCTTCAAAATAGATTCTAAGCTTCAATGCTTCATTGATAGTTCCAAAGTCAGTATCTCTATTCTTAGGAACCATAGTATATTCGTTCTTGCTAATGTTCCCTAGAAAACTAATTTGCCAATTCGTATTTAATTCATAGTTAATAAAAGCTTGCAGATCAGAAAATTTGGGCGTATAATCGGCCTTTGTATCCATAGCATTAAAAAGATACTTACTGGTTTTATGTCTTGCACCTATCAAGTAGGAGAGTCTTCCATTTGCACCTTCTATATATCCTGAACCGCCTAACATGCTTAGTTGTAAGCTAGCTGCTGTTTCTTTTGGTCGCTTATAAGTAATATCCAATACTGATGACATTTTATCTCCATACTTGGCAGCAAAACCACCTGCTGAGAAGAGGATGCTCCCTACCATATCTGTATTCACAAAGCTTAATCCTTCTTGTTGCCCTGAACGAACTAAGAATGGACGGTAAACTTCAATTCCGTTTACATACACAAGGTTTTCATCAAAATTCCCACCTCTTACAGAGTATTGTGAACTAAGCTCATTTGCTGAACTTACTCCTGGTAAAGTTTTTAGTATAGCTTCAATTCCACCACTATTTCCTGGTAATACACTTACATGTTTAGGTTTTATGCGGCTAAAACTTTCTTTCCTGCTTTTTTGGTCGGTTACAATAACATCACCTAATAGTATTGATACAGATTTAAGTTGAATATTAAGGGTATAAGTTTGTCCCTTTTTCAACATTGGAATTCTTATTTTTTCAATATGATAACCAATAAAACTATAGCCAATAACTACTGATCGGTTAGCAGGAATGGTTAAACTATATAGGCCATCAGTTTCAGATATAACGCCAATATTTTTCCCTAAGACACTAATATTAACAGCAGGTAAAATATTATCTTCTTCATCAGTAATAAGTCCACTAATAGTTTGGCTATATCCTAAAATGGAAAATAATAGAAATAATATAAATAGTAATCCTTTGTTCATAGATTGCAAAAATAGAATTATGTAGGATAATTAACTCTAAAACTTAATAGTTATTATAATCTACTTTAATAATATAATGGTTCTTTATAGTTTTATACTAAATTAGCAAACTATCCTACAGTAAATATAACGAATAGTATCTTGTGACAAATTTCATATATAGGAGAACATAAATTTATAAATTTGCATAACAAAAATATCTACTCTGAACAAAATTAAATATATTGTTTATTAAATAAAAGATACTCATGAATAAATCATACTATCATTTCTTTCTCTCAGCATTATTAATTCCTCTATTTTATTCTATGGTTGGCCTAATTTTCATTGTTGCTCCTGAACTTCCTACCTCTGACCTAAAGATTAGTAATGATATTGCATGTATTCCGTTGTTATTTACACAAGAAATTGGAGTATTATTTCTAGTTTTTTCAATTTTAATCAGACAGATATATAATAAATCACATAAGATTTATTTGTCTTTAAATAGTACATTTATATTAGTGTTGATTATGGTTTCTTGTATTGAACCGTATTTGTATTTTAAAATGCCTAATCATTCTGCTCCAGAGCTGTTAATTATTCTGTTTATTAACTTATTTTTTATTGGGTTATTAATTTATGAAAAGAAAGCTCATTAAAATTACATAAACATTGAAGACACTTATTTTTTGCACATCCTACTTTGATACGAAAGAATTGTATCAAAGAAGGTACAAAAAATGGATTGATTATTACAATCACCACCCATTCACGAATGATAAGCACATGTATTTAATTGATGACTGTTCTGATCTAGAGTTGATTACTGATGATGCAGTGTATATTATAAAAGAAGATCAATTAGTTAATTTTCAAGAAGTAAATAAAATTAATATATATTCATTTAATAATAGAAAAGGATTAAACTGGTATCATAACTCTGCAAATAATGAGGGATGGTGGAGAAGCTTTTGCGCATCTCTAGATATAGCTGAAGAATATAATTATGAGAAAATCGTCCATATTGAATCTGACGCATTTTTAATTTCTAAGAGAATGTTTGATTATATAGACGATCTAAAAACGGGCTGGACTGGGTTATGGGCTAATAAATACTACTTCCCTGAATCTTGTATACAAGTGATTTGCAAAGATCAGTTTGACAGCTTCAGAGGTTTTTCCTCTTGTGGTTATAATGAACTATCTAAGAAGGGGTTAGCAGAAAAAGTCATCCCATTTACTAATGTTGAGAGAAGGTTTGTAGGGGATAGGTATGGGGAAAGAATTAATAAGCAGATGGAAGGGCTAGATTATTTTTGTCAAACTAAATTAGATACAATTATTACTCCTGAATTTTCTGACACATTACAAGGATTTAATATAATTGTTTGGCGTTTCTTCTGGCGTTTCCACTTATTTCAATTTATTTGGAAATCTAGAATAGTATTGTTAATTCTGTTAGGAGTAGGGTTGATATTACTATGTATATAGAAAATAATATATAGTTTGTATTGGCTAATAATTAAAGTAATAGATTAACATATAACTAAAATGAAAAAAATACTTATTTTATGTACAGGAAACTCCTGTCGTTCACAAATGGCAGAAGGCTTGATTAGTAATGTTTTTCCTAAAATACAAGTTTATAGTGCAGGAACAAAACCCGAAATAGTAAATCCATTTGCCATAAAGGCAATGGCCGAAATAGGAATAGATATTTCCAATAATATTTCTAATCATGCTGATGAATATGCTCATATTGATTTTGATTATGTGTTTACTGTTTGTGATAATGCAAAAGAGATTTGCCCAATATATTCTAAAGCTAAACAATTAATACATCATAGTTTTACTGATCCAGCTGATGCAACAGGAACAGAGCAAGATCAATTAAAAGTATATGTTGGTGTAAGAGATGATTTAACTACTTACTTTACATCCTTTTTTAATAATGAAAATTGATTTGGGTTTAAATCCCTGTTTCTTATTTACTAACCGCTAATAAGTAAATTCAGCTTTATAATCTTTTGCGTTTCCTACATTATCAATTACCTTTAAAGTAAAAATATGCTTTCCCTTGCTGATGGTGTTTTTAATATCAAATCGCAATAGATTACGCTTGTAATCATAATCCATAAGTATCCATTTGCCATCAATTTCTCCTCTGTAGGATTTTATACCGCAATGCTTATCTTTTATTGTTAACTTAATTGTGGTTTGGGTATTAAATACTTTCCCTGGGAATATATTTACTCCTTTAATTTCAGGATTTATTGTATCGGCTACAATACAGAAATTCCCAAACTCCCCTACTTTTGTTTTTAGAAAACCATTTTCCCAAACCCCACCTATATGCCAATAGTTTCCCTTCATGTCAGTTGTGGCTATATAAGTTTTGCTTTTTAGGGTTTCAGGTACATTAGCTTTAATTGAGAGCGTGTATTTTTTGTGTACAGGTATATAGTTAAAATGAACTTGATGAATTTCTCCAAATATACCAGCAACAGAATCGGTAGTATTATAGCGAAACATTAAAGGTTCATATAATGAGAATTCATCCATATTAAGTTCAATATTCTCTTTTTTAAAGATATTTACTTTGTTAAAACTAAAGGGGATACTTATGCTATCTTTTGTTATAGGGCACCTATTTAGTAAAGGGTTATTGGTTGCTCTAATTTTAAAATTCAATACAGATACATTGCCGTAAATATCGGCTACTTCTAAGGAAATTAAATGCGTTAATGTATCTTTAATACTTATTATTCCCTCATTTATTATGTTGCTGTAATTTGCAAGTTTGTTGTTGGGTAATAAGTAACATCTATGGTATTTATCTTTATTATTTTTTTTTTCTTTATAATCCACATGCGCATTAATATATCTACTTGTACTAAAGTCTAATTCGTTAACTTTAAATTGGTAACAGATGTTAGTATCTACACATAGTTTTATGCTATATACTCCGTTTTTGTTATGGCTATCATTTAACTTGTCATAAGTAAAAATTCCTACAGCAAAAGCACCATTTATAGTAGGTGTTTCGTTAATTGAGTATTTATCGTCTTTATTATTTATAGTAATAATTTTACTTTTTCTGTATCCATCAATAAGTGTAGTGTCTAATGCATATATTTTTAATTTCTTTAAGGTAGGAGTAATGTTGTCTGCAATATTAAAGCCAAATTGCAAAGGGTTTATTGGTCGTTCAGTTTGTGTATTTCTTATTTCAAAATGTAAGTGTGCTCCAGTACTTCCTCCACTATTTCCTGAAAGTGCAATAATCTCTCCCTTACTTACTGATAAAGCATCTTTATTTGGATAAAAATTAATTTCAAAACTTTCTTTTTTGTAGTGTTCCTTTTTTACAATGCTGTCAATTTTAGTGCTGAATTTTTTCAAATGGGCATATACTGAAGTATGTCCTGTTTTAGGGTGAGTAATGTAAATTGCTTTTCCGTAACCCCAAGTAGAAACTTTTATTCTTGAGATATATCCATCAGCAATAGAATATACTTTTTGCCCTTCAACCCCTTCCGTTTTTATGTCAATACCTGCATGAAAATGATTATCCCTTAGTTCCCCAAAAGTACCTGAAAGTAACATTCTAAAATCAACAGGAGATTGGTAATCTTGAGCTTTTAATAAAGTATTGGGTAATAGTATGATTATCAGTAATAAGGATGAAATTAATTTCATTGATAGATGGATTTGACGTAAAATTAAAAAGTTCGGTAAATATAACATCAAAATTACACTCAAAGTATATTTAAAATCCCTAAGTTTGTAACAATTATTTTCAAGTGAAGAATATTGTAAACAAAATAGAAGTTAAGCTTGGAAAGCTGATTGCTAAGTATCAGCAAGTTAAGCAAGAAAAGTTGATATTACAACAAGAAAATGATGATTTTGTTGCAAGTTTAAAGTTAAAAGAAATAGAAATTTTAAATTTACAGGAAAAGGTAAAGCTCATGAATATCTCAAAATCGGTTGACGCTTCAAATCAAGAGGTGAAAGAAACTAGACTAAAGATAAATGAGTATGTACGGGAGATTGATAAATGTATTGCATTATTAAATAAATAGAATCAAGCACAGTGGATAAGTTATCGATAAAATTACATATAGCAAATCGTATCTATCCAATGAAAATTGAGCGGAAGTCAGAAGAGTTCATTAGAAATTCTGTTAAGAAAATTGAAGAGCGACTAAAGTTTTATGAAGAAAATTACGCAATTAAGGATAAACAAGATTTACTTGCTATGTGCCTTATTGAATATGCTTCAAAGTTTGAATCTGTAAGTAATAAAAAGATAGTTGATGATAATGGTTTGAGCGAGAAATTAACTAAGATTGAAACCTTACTATCTAGTAATATATAAATAGTTCTTTTAAATAAAATAAATTTAATCCCGTATTAATATTATTGTTAAACTCAACACTTAAAGTATTGGGGATTGACTTAATGTGTTAAAAACAGGCCTCAACCCGAGAGGGTTCTCAGTTTGAGACAGTGGAAGTTTGCAATATGTTAGCAACCCTATCCATGTTTGAATGGAGTTTTTCAGTTTTTAGTACGGGATTTTTAATTAATAAATAATAGAAAATGATAGAAATTATAATAGCAGTATTAGGAGTCTTACTTGGAAGTGGAATTTCTTTCTTTCTTGTAAATAGCAAAAACAATGGCAAAGCAAAATTAATAATTGAAGAAGCACAAAAAAATGCTGAGCAAATAAAGAAAGAGAAAATTTTACAGGCTAAGGAGAGGTTTATTGAGTTAAAATCTGATCATGAAAAGGTTATCATTAAAAAGAATAATGATATTAATAATGTTGCCCAAAGGATAAAACAAAAAGAAAATACGCTTAACCAAAAATTGGCTGAGGTAAACAAAAAGGATGCTGAGTTTAAAAAAGATAGAGCAACAATTGATCAACAAAGGTCAGTCTTAGATAAAAAACAAACTGAGCTTGATAAATCACATAAATTACAAGTTGAACAATTAGAACAAATTTCAAGCCTTTCAGCTGATGAGGCTAAAAAACAATTGGTAGAAACCTTAAAAGATGAGGCGAAAACTGAAGCTTTATCTATTATAAATAATACAATTGAAGAAGCAAAACTTACTGCAAAACAAGAGGCAAAAAAGATTATTATTCAAACTATCCAAAGAATAGCAACTGAGGAATCTGTTGAAAATTCAGTATCAGTTTTCAATATTGATAATGATGCTGTAAAAGGTAGAATTATTGGTAGAGAAGGGAGAAATATTAGAGCTATTGAGGCGGCAACAGGAGTTGATATTGTAGTGGATGATACGCCTGGAGCAATTATACTTTCTTGTTTTGATTCAGTAAGGAGAGAGGTGGCTCGTTTGTCATTGCATAAACTAGTTACTGATGGTAGAATACATCCTGCAAGAATTGAAGAAGTAGTGAAGAAAACGGAGAAAGAGATTGAAGATGAGATTATTCAAATTGGTAAAAAAACAACTATTGATTTAGGAATTCATGGCCTAAATCCTGAGCTTATTAAGATGGTCGGTAGAATGCGTTACCGTTCTTCTTATGGTCAGAATTTGTTGCAGCATTCTCGTGAAACTGCTAATATGTGCGCAACTATGGCTGCTGAACTTGGCTTGAATACTAAATATGCGAAAAGAGCAGGGTTATTACATGATATAGGTAAAGTCTCAGCAGATGATGCAGAAACACCACATGCTATTATTGGCATGAAGCTTGCAGAGAAATATGGTGAAAAGCCAGAAGTTTGTAATGCTATTGGAGCTCACCATGATGAGGTAGAGATGACTTCATTAATTTCTCCATTAATTCAGATATGTGATGGAGTTTCAGGAGCAAGACCAGGAGCAAGAAGAGCTATGACTGATCAATATATTAAAAGAATTAAGGAATTGGAAGAAACAGCTTTAGGATATCCTGGGGTGCTTAAATCTTACGCTATTCAAGCAGGTAGAGAACTTAGAATTGTAGTAGAAAGTGAGAAAATTACTGATGAAAAAGCATCAGAGTTAGCTTTTCAAATCTCTGATAAAATAGAAAATGAAATGACGTATCCAGGGCAAGTAAAAGTAACTGTGATAAGAGAAACAAGAGCGATAAGTTACGCTAAGTAAAATGTAATATTTAGATAATAAAAAACCTGCTCATTGAGTGGGTTTTTTATCTTGTAATCTATAGTAAATTATAAAGTAATAATATTGAATTCTGTTTCTAGGTTTTTAGCCCATTGATTAGTTTCCTTTTCATTTTCATAGGGGCCAATAAATACTTGATACACTTCATCAAGGTTTGAGTTTTCAGGTAAATAAATGTAGTCGCATTTAAATCCTTTTATTTTTAAATCGTTCACCATAGCTTTTGCTGAACCTTCATCAGTAATAGAGGAGGTAGAAATTATAGCAATATTTCTTCCTTCTAAATTGAACTTATATTCTAATTTAGTAGGTTCTAATTCTTCTTCGGTTTGATCTTCTGAAAAGTTTGGAGCTAATAAATTGAAATCAATATTGTTATATCCATAAAAAATACCAAAAGCTACTGATCCAACTATTAAGATTTTTTTGACCCAGGCTAAATTTAAAGATTCTCTTTCCTTGATAGGAATTTCAATTACTTCCTCACTTTGAAATCTTGGTGGAACTGGTGTTTCGCTTTTTTGTTTTATTTGGGCTAATCTTTCTTGAAGAATTCTTAGCTTTTCATCATTTGTTCTGTCGCTCATTGTATAGTCTAAATTAGGACGCTAATATATTACTTATTATTTAGTGTCAGCTAGGCAACTTTCAAAAATTACTGAAAGTTTTAAATTAGCAGCTTTTACTTGTAGTGGGATTATACTGTCTTCTGTTAATCCTGGAATAGTATTGATTTCAATAATGTATGGTTTTTCGTTCATAATTATATAGTCAATACGACAAATCCCACTTAATTCTATTGCTTTGTAGATGTCAGTTGTTAGTTTTTGTACTTCAATAGTTAGTTTTTTGTTAATTCTGGCAGGGGTTATTTCTTGGGACTCCCCTTCATATTTAGCTTGATAATCAAAGAATTCATTTTCAGTTACTATTTCAGTTATAGGTAGCGCTTGGATATTATTTCTATTAGTATAAACACCACAGCTTATTTCAATTCCATCAATAAATTCCTCAATGAGTACCTTGTTATCATGTTTTAGAGCAGTATTAATTGCTTTTGTTAAATCTTCCTTTTTCGTTACTTTTGAAACACCAAAACTTGATCCTGCTCCATTCGGCTTTACAAAACAGGGTAACTTAACACGACTAATAATTTCTTCTTCAACAATGTTGTTTCCCTTTTTATATAAAAATGAGGTAGCACAACTAAACCCTAATTCTTTTAGTTTATTATTGCATTCAAATTTGCTAAAAGTTAAAGCTGAAACTTTAGCATTGCAGGAAGTGTAAGGGATATTTAAATTGTCAAAATAAGGCTGAATCAATCCGTTTTCAGCAGGACTTCCATGAAGAGCGATGAAAATAGCATCAAAAGAAATGCGTTTATTTTCTTCTTCAAAAGTAAAATTGTTTTTGTCAACATCAATTTTTATTTCATTGATAAGGACAGTGAATTTATCATTTTTAAGATGAATAATATAGCCCTTAAATAATACAGGATTTAAATGTTGTAATACAGTATGAGCACTTAGGATAGAAATATCATATTCGGCAGAATCGCCACCCGTTAAAATTGCAATATTTTTCATCTTATATATTCTAAACAAAAGAACAAAATATTTATTGTTTATCAAACTCCTTTGCTTGCATAATTTTTATATTTGTAATTCGTTATTCAATATGAAATACAAGATTTAGATGCTAGCTTTTCTTAAAGATAAAAGTTTTTACAAACATACTTTACTTGCCCTAATTACTTTAGTGTTGTTGTTTATTGGTTGGTTAAAATATTTGGATTATTATACGCTACATAATAAATATATACAGGTTCCTGATTTTAATAATTTGCCAATTTCAGCATTGGATTCTATGGTTGAAGCAAATGATATTCGCTATGTAATTATTGATTCTATTTTTGATAAAAATAAAGAAAAAGGAATTGTCATTAAGCAAGACCCATACCCCTTAACTAATGTAAAACGAAATAGAAAAATTTATTTAATAATTAATTCTTTACAGTCAAAAACAGTTGAATTTCCTGATATTTATGATTTGTCATTACGTCAAGCTATTAGGACATTGAAAAAAAGAGGTTTAGAAGTAGGTAAATTGGAATATCGAGATGATATTGCAACTAATAAAGTATTAGATTATAAGATAAATGGTATAAAAATTGAAATAGGACAAGAGTTATATTTTGGAACAATTATTGATTTAGTTGTTGGAAAAGGATTAAGTAAACAGAGTGTAATTGTACCTAATTTAATTGGGCTTAATAGAATGGAGGCTAATATTATATTAAAATCAACTTCATTAAATATTGGTTCTGAGATTTATGAATCTTCTGTTAAGGATTCATCTTTAGCACTAATATACAAACAATTCCCTATAGGAGACGAAGATAATACTTTGAGTATTGGATCGGTAATTGATCTTTTTTTTGAAAACAGAAATAATAATAATCCATAATGAGAATTTATTTATTTATAGCTTTTCTATTTTTTAGTTCTATATTAAATAGCCAGGAGATTTTATCTACTTTAGTTAGCAATCCTATTTTAAATAAAGAAGAGCTATTATTGAACAAGAATAAGATTGCTTTATCTCTACCTTTTTTTGATGACTTTTCTAATGACTCTAATTCAGTTAACATTGTTTTATGGGAGAAAAGTAGTGTTTTCATAAATCGAACTTACCCTATTAATCCAATTACTCTTGGTGTAGCTACTTTTGATGGTTTAGATGAAAATGGTTTTGCTAGAAATTTTTTTCAAACTAACCCTTCAGTTCCTTCTGATACTCTCTTGTCAAAGAAAATTGATTTATCAGCTGTTGATTCTGCTTATTTGATGTTCTATTTTCAGGGTAAAGGAGTAGGAGATTCTCCACAGCTTAATGATTCTTTAGTTCTTGAGTTTTTTAGCAATACATTAGTATGGGAACAAATTTGGTTTTCTTTTGGACAATCAATGCAAGAATTTGATAAAGTAATTCAGATAATAAATAATCCAAAATTTCTGCACAATGCTTTTCAATTCAGATTTAGGAATTATGCTACAATTTCTGGTAATTTTGACCATTGGCATATTGATTATGTAAAAGTAAATGAGTTTTTAAATCCAAACGATACGATAGAACTAAATGATGTTGCTTTTGTATATGCTGCTCCTTCATTCCTGGAAAGATATGAACAAATGCCTTGGACACATTTTAAGAATAATGAGTTAACTGAAATGAGTGATACAGCTGCTATTTTTTTAAGGAATAATGGTGCTGATAACACTGTGTTTTATGAATATAATGTATACGAAAACAATAATCTTATTGCTCATTTCCCAAATGGAATCTCATTAGGTCATGATGTATTAGATTATGATTCTATTGGAAATTATAATCTGTCTCCAACTATAAACTCCTCAATTTTTACTTCTCTCTTTCCTGACAGTGTTACGTTTACAGTGCAACACATTATTGGTACAGGATTGAATGATAATAAATGGAATGACACACTTTATTATCTTCAGGAGTTTAATTCAAGTTTTGCTTATGATGATGGGGTTGCTGAATCAGCCTACGGAATTAATATAAGCGGAGCAAAGATAGCGTATCAATTTAAATTAAATCGTCCTGATACTTTGAGGGCTATACAAATGTATTTTCCTCAAATGTTGGATTCAGTAAATCACATTCCATTTTTCCTTACAGTTTGGGAAAATAATGGTGGGCAGCCAGGTTCAATTTTACATCAGCAAAAAGTTTATCCTAATCATACTGAGAATGGGAAATTTCATTATTATTACTTGGATTCTATCTTTCAAATGATTGGTACTTTTTATGTAGGTTGGGAGCAAACTACTAATGATTTATTAAATATTGGTTTGGATAGAAATAAATCAACTAATCAATTTATGTTTTATAATATTGGTTCAGGATGGACTAATTCATCTTATCCAGGTTCTTGGATGATTCGCCCTATAGTTAGTATGGATGAAATTATCTTAACACATGATGAAATTAAAATGGATAATTTTAAGCTTTATCCTAATCCTGCAAAGCAGGAACTAAATATTATTTTAGGTACAATGGATAATATAATTTCAATTTATAATCTGCAAGGTAAACTAGTGAAACAGAGTCTTGTTTCTACTACTGACTACAAACTAAATATTACTGATTTATCACCAGGAATGTATGTTTTAGAAGTTAAGAATAATAAAAGTAGGAATTTTCAAAAATTTATCATTGAATAAAATGGGAGATGCTAAAGAGTTTGAACACTATAAATTTGTTGCTGATAAAGGACAAAATCCCTTAAGAGTGGATAGATATTTACAAAATTTTGTTGAGTTTTCAACTCGATCAAAGATTCAACAAGCTGTAAAAGCAGGTAATGTAAGAGTTAATGATTTGGTGGTGAAGTCCAACTATAAAGTAAAAGGCAATGATGTGGTGACGGTAGTGTATGATTTTCCTCAGGAAGAGAATGAATTATTACCACAAGATATTACAATCAAGATTATGTATGAGGATGATGACTTGTTAATTGTCAATAAGGAAGCTGGTATGGTTGTTCATCCAGGATTTGGAAATTATGATGGAACTTTAGTAAATGCTTTAGCTTTTCATTTCCAGAATTTGCCTAATATGGGAGAAGAGGATAGGCCCGGATTAGTGCATAGAATTGATAAAAATACTTCTGGAATTTTAGTAATTGCCAAAACTGAAAGAAGTATGACTACTTTGGCAAAAAAATTTGAGGATAGAGATTTAAATAGAAAATACATTGCATTAGTTTGGGGTGATGTAAAGCAGGAGGCAGGAACTATTACTGGGCATATTGGTAGAAGTTTAAAAAACAGAAGAATAATGGATGTTTTTCCTGATGGAGAATATGGAAAATATGCAGTTTCTCACTATAAAGTGCTTGAGCGTTTTGGGTACACAACTTTAATTGAATGTAAACTAGAAACAGGTAGAACACATCAAATTAGAGCCCATTTTAAATTTATTGGACATCCTCTTTTTAATGATGAAGAGTATGGAGGTAATCAAATCTTAAAAGGAACTACATTTACAAAATATAAACAGTTTGTACATAATTGTTTTAAAATCTGTGATAGACAAGCTTTGCATGCAAAATCCTTAGGATTTGCACATCCTACAACTAATAAGGAAGTTTTATTTGATTCTGACTTAGCAGAGGATATGCAGCTGCTAATTGAAAAATGGCGTAAATATGCAAATCATCAACAGCTTTAAGATTTAATACTCTTTAATTGTATTGTAAACAGTATCTCTTTCTATTGGGGTGCGGCCAACTGCTTTAATTAAAGCTACAATTTCCTCAGTACTCATTGTTGGGTTTTGGTCCTCAACGCCTGCCATAGAGTAAATTTTAGTAGTATCATCAATTGTTCCATCAATATCATTTACCCCAAAAGCCAATAAATTTTGTGTAGTTTTTTTTCCGATCATAGGCCAATAGGCCTTTAAGTGATCAAAATTGTCCATAAAAACTCTTGCAAAAGCATATAGCCTCATGTCATCAACAACATTAACTTCCTTTATGTGGGACATTTGGTTATTTCCATTACGGTATTTTAAAGGAATAAACGTGTTGAAGCCATTAGTTTCGTCTTGCAATTTCCTTAATCTACTCATGTGATCTACAATATGTTCTGGTTTTTCAATATGACCATATAGGATAGTAGCATTGGATGGCATATTCAAACTATGTGCAGTTGCATGTATTTCAAGCCATTGCTGTGCCGAGCATTTATCCTTGCAAATTTCATCTCTAACTTCTGTTGCAAATATTTCAGCTCCACCTCCTGGTAGTGAATCTTGTCCCGCATCTTTTAGCATTTGTAATCCTTCTTTGTAGCTTACTTTTGCTTTCCTACACATATATTCAAGTTCAACTGCTGTAAATGCTTTTACATGAATATCAGGGCGTAAGGTTTTTATCTTTTTGATAAGTTCAATAAAATAATGTAATCCCATTTTTGGATGAACCCCACCAACTAAATGTACTTCTGTTATTTCTTTTCCTTCATATTCTTTTAATTTATCCGCCATCTCATCAATGGTAGATTCCCATGCATCTTCTTTTTTACTTATTTTGATAGAATAGGCACAAAATTTGCAATCAAAAACACAAATATTAGTAGGTTCAATATGTATGTTTTTATTGAAGAAAGTTTTGTTGCCATTTTTCTCTTCACGAATAGTATTTGCTAGCGTTCCTAATAGGGAAAGGGGAGCTTCAGTATAAAGTTGTATCCCTTCTTTTTCTGTTATCCTTTCTTGCTGGATTACTTTTTGGACAATGGGTTTTAATCCATTAGACAATTGGCTAATTACTAGGTTAGTCTGTAGCATTATCTGCTAAGAATAATTTTTTCAATATGGGTTCCTTTGTTAGTACTGATATTGATGAAATACACGCCATTTTCAAAAGATGATAAATCAATAGTATTTATTGAAAGATCTTTTGTAAATAAAATTTCTTTACCAATAATATTTGTAATACTTAAGGTGTTAATTTCATCAGCTGAGGCAATATATAATTTTCCAAATGTTGGATTAGGGTAAATATGTAAATTTTCTATCTGATAATTATTTAAACCTGTTCCAACTGATCCATCACAATTCACACTTACAGTTGAATTTTTTAGAGAAGAACGGTAACCATTTAGTGTAGCATTCATAACATTAACTTGGTCAATAGTAAACATCCATGAAGTATTAGAATATGCCATAAAGTTTTCATCCATATCTAAAACATCAGTATTAAATGTGTTAGCGTAGTTTAAATCATTACATGTATTGTTGTTAGTGCTTGATGTAACACTTCCAAAGTAAATGCCATCAGTTGCTGGAGTGTCATCAACATTACCATTATCACTATCACAACATTGCAAGGCTCCTTGCGGGCCATCGCAGGGTCCTTGACCATTCCAAGAAGCTTCAGCAAAAGTGTGGTTAAGTCCCAAATAATGACCTATTTCATGTGTTGCAGTTCTTCCATCACTATTTGATGATGCACCTCCAATAGTTCCAAAATACTGATAATCAATTACTAATCCATCTTTATAAAGTTGACTTCCTTGAAGTCCTGGTAGGTATGCATAACCTAATGTCATGCCGCCACCACTTGAATTTGAAAGATTACATACCCAAATATTTAAGTAATTTGATTGATCCCAAGCATCTATACCTCCAGACCAAGTACGCTTCATGTCATTAGTTTCAGTATCGGCATCAAAAGATAATTTTATAGTTGAAGTTCTTGTGATTCCATTTGTAGGATTTCCATCAGGATCAATAGTTGCTAGGCAAAATTTTATGTCAGGATTTCCCCAATAATTTAAGAATGTATTTCTTGGTGGATTTGGGTATTCAGGATTAGTCTTACTATAATCTTCATTTAAAATCCTTAATGCATCTTCAACCTGTTCATTAGAGATATTGTTTCCTTGACCAATTTGTGTATAAGTATTTCTATGTATAATGTGAATGACTACAGGAATATTAATTGTGTTTTTTTCTTTTGAATTATTTTTTATCCAGATTTTATTTTCAGAAATTACATTTGCTCTTGTTTTTGCATAATCAGGGTTGCTAATAAGTTCTTTTATGACCAATGAAGTAGTTATACATTTTTTAGAATTTTCTTGAGCTGTAATTTGTAAATTTAAAATTATAGAGAAAGTAAGAATTGCTATTTTTTTCATTTTTGAATTATTATTTTATGAGTATATTGTTTTTTGTTGGTTTCAATTAACATCTGGTAAACACCATTATTTAAACGATTTAAATCTATTTTGTTGTTTACTATTTTGGCAGTTAAGACAGTCTGACCTAAGTTATTTAAGATGCGTGCGAATATAGGAGTATTGTTGAATATTAAATTAGCATTTATCCATAAATCTCCATTAGTTGGATTTGGATGTGTTTTAAAAGGTTCGTTCTTTTCAATTATTTCTGTATTGCCAATACAAAAATAAGATGTATCAGTAAAAGTAAATGGTGCGCTTTGCACATACTGATTATTGTCAATGCTAGAGTTGATTGTAAAATTCCCGTTACCAAAATTGCAACAAAAACCATCTCCATTACTATCATTAATTACAAATTTATAACACTGGTAAGTTAAGCAATAGTTATTTTGATAAAGCGTGTTATTTGTTAAACTATCGCCACTATCAATAATATTATTGTTTTCATCAAGCAATATCCAGGAAGTCTCTAAAGCGTAATTATCAGTCATTACATTAAGTTGAACTTGTTCTCCATTAATAGAGGAAAAAATTATTGATTCCTTATCATTGCTTGGATTTATATCAGTTGAGTTGTTTGGGTTTAGGGTACTAACATTTAATAAGTGAGAAGTACCTGTACTGCTTAATACTGAAAGTAGAATAGTATCTTTTTCATTAGGTTGAAGGTTTCCATTCCAGCTATAGTAAGTATTATTGTTATTATTGATATTGTATTCAATAATAACAGAATTTAAGTTAGTAAGTCCATAGTTTTTAAGAACTACTTTTGGATAAATAGGGCTTGCGCAATTTGAATTTTGGTTATTTGGTTCAATAATAGACATAATTCCCGCATCACTGTTAGGGATAGTTGTAGGAAGACAACCATTAGAAGTAAGCAAGCTAGTTCGCCAATTACTGATACTTGACCAAATTCTATCTTTCTGTCCCTCAGTAAATGAATTCATGCAGGCATCATTAGTGTAGTCCATAAAGTTCATGAACATATCACCTGCGTTACTACAGCTTATGTTAGGATGTATTTTACAACCAAAGTTTCCTTGTTCTTGTATTGGAGTATCGTTTACATAATCATTTCCACAACTGTTATCTCCCCAAATATGATACAGATTAAACCAATGTCCAACTTCATGGGTGGCTGTACGTCCTAAATTATAAGGGTATATTGCAGTTCCTATTGTTCCGAAATGTTCAAAATCAATAACTACTCCATCTGTATTAGTATCTCCTGCTGCAGGAAATTGTGCCCAACCGAGTACTCCACTTTCTATTTCGGCTACCCAAATATTTAAGTATTCTTCAGTATTCCATGCAGTACTTCCTCCTAGTGAATCATAATAAATTGCATCTCCGAAAAGTGGAAATAGATTAGTAGTAGTTTGTTTTCTTATAATCCCATTTGTTGGGTTTCCATCAGGAGATTGTTGTGCTAAACAAAAGTTAATTTGAGTGTTAGATACTATTGGTAAAAAATCAACAGGGGTATTAAAAGCATCAGTATTGGTGCGTGTAAAATCCTTATTCAGTACATCTAGTTGACTTTGGATTTGAGCATTTGAAATATTTTCGTTTCCATTTTTATAAACTACATGTATTACAACTGGAATAGTAGTGTTTACTCCTTTTTGAATTTGGAATCTAGTAGTTTTATCTTCTAGTTTTGAACGATTTATTTTTGCTTCATCGCTTGTCTTAAGGTACTTGTTGAGACGCAAATTACTTCCGCAATTCTTTTCTTGTGAAAAAAGAATTGTACTTGTGAAAAGAAATAAAAGAAATAGTTGTTTCAAGATTAAGATTTAGGATTGCAAATTTACTGAAAAATCATTAATTATTCACTATCAATAAATTCATTATCAGTTAGGGTTTTTAAATAGGCAACTAAATCTATTTTTTCTTGGTTTGACAATTGCAAACCAACACCTAATTTTTTCATTAATGGATCTACAGTTGTTGAATATTTTCCTCCAGAATCATAATGTTCAACAACTTCTTCTAAAGTAGCAAATCTGCCGTCATGCATATAGGGTGCGGACATCTCAATATTACGCAATGTTGGGGTTTTAAATTTACCATTGTCAGAAACATCTAATGTGACTTTTGCTCGTCCAAGGTCAATAAAAGGCTCGGTATCCAATCCGTTATTATGAAATTGATTATCCATAAACATATTTGTGCCATGACAATGAAAGCAATCTCCTTTTTCTGTATTAAATATTACATACCCATTTAATTCAGAAATAGTAAGTTGTTCTTCATTTCTTAGGTATCTATCAAGTTTACTATTTGTAGAGATAAGACTTCTTTCAAATTGAGCAATTGCCTTTACAACATGAATTGAATCAATATAATTAATGTTAAAAGCCTCTTTGAAAAGAAAAGGATATTCTTTGTCAGAGTTTAATGCTATTTCTACATTCATCCAAGTATTATGCATTTCAATAGTGTTTGTAACTGGTTCAAATGCTTGTTCTTCTAAAGTTAAAGATCTGCCATCCCAAAAAAAACTTGTATTCCAACCTAGATTTATTAATGCAGAGGCGTTTCTATTCCCTTGAATGTCATCAATGCCTGTACTAAATTGATTAGGATCAGAAAAAGAAGAATTTTGTTTATGGCAATCAATACATGCCTGAGTATTGTTAGCGCTAAGGATAGGGTCTTTAAATAGTTTTTCCCCTAAAGCAACTCCTTCAATTGTCATTGGATTATCAGATGGAATTTTCATTTCAGGAAATTCGTATGGAGTTTCAATGACAAATGGAGTAGTACTAAAATAGATACAACTCTGATCTTCAGTTATCGCACTTGGATTATAATTTGTTGCAGTAGAATCTGTACATCCACTAATTGGAGCTAAATCTTTTTTGCAAGAAATAAGTAAAATTATACCTAACAAAAGATACATCAGGTTTTTCATATTTCTTATTTATCTATAGTTACAGAGAAGACATCTGTTATTCCATTCTTTTGAATATCCATTTGCATCTGCATATCTCCCATTATCCCCATTCCGTAACTAGAAAATTCTATCTGATTTGGGGAATTATACCAATTGTTTATTTCCATATTTATATTTATATATACGTCTCCTAAATCATCATCTATCGTTAGTGAAATGTTGTCTAAATGATTAAATGAATAGTCCATTCCCATTGTTCCTCCTGTATGAGTTGCGTAGCCACTTAAGCTATCATTAAAATCACCTTCTAATTTCATATAATGATATCCTCCCCCCATCATGTCAGGCCAAAACATTGTTGCATGAAAATCTTCATTTATATATGCATTACTTATATTCTTAATGGTATCTAATCCCATTGTATATGAAATAGCATAGTAATTATTATTAGGAAGATTATCATATGTAAAACTAAAGGTTGATTCATCAGAGATATCAATAAAATGAATATCTTTTAATACTGTATATCCTAGATCATCATGTAATGTAATATTAGATATAAAATATTTTAAAGTCTGAACATCATAATGTTCCCCAGCATCATTGGTGTAAATCATACTATTAGTAATTAAGTCAAAACTATCAACTGTATGAGTAAAATTGATAGTTATGTCTGTTGTTATAGGTTTGTCTTTATCACATGCTGTAAATAGGAATGCTATTATGGAAATAAGTATAAGTTTCTTTTTCATTATTATTATTATTATTATTTGCAAACTTAGGAATTTTATTAGCCTTTTATATGTTTTCCACTGTTCAATAAATACTAATCTTATGTATTCAAATATTGATGGTAAATTCCATGCGCCAGTATTGTTGTTTTTAAAACTAAATATTCATCTTTGCTTTTCATGTTTCGTCCTTTAAAATACATTGATGTTATTTTGCCTTTATCACTAAAAGGTACATTTACATATAGTACTGACCAAGAAAACTTATTAATTGGGCAAAGGGTAGTGGTTCAGTTTGGGGTGCGAAAATTGTATGCTGCTATTATTAAAGAGGTGCACGATAGAAAGCCAAGTGAATATGAAGCAAAGCCTCTTTTAGCTGTTTTGGATGAACCTCCTGTTGTAAATAGTATTCAGTTACAATTTTGGGATTGGATAGCTTACTATTATATGTGTAACTTAGGGGATGTCATGCATGTAGCCTTACCTTCTTCCTTAAAGTTGGCTAGTGAATCCAAGGTGATAGTGCATCCTGATTTTGATGGAGATATTGAGTGCTTGAAAACAGAAGAAAATTTGCTGTTGAATGCGCTTATTAACCAAGAAGAATTAAGCATAGCTGAAATAGCTAAACTGATACCTATTAAAAATATTTTTCCCTTTATTAATGAACTTATTCGCAGGGAAGTGGTGCAGATAAAAGAGGATTTACACGATAAGTACAAAGAAAAAGTAATTAAAATAGTTCGCTTTAATACGAGGGATGAATTATTAGAAAATATAAAGTTAAGTGCTAAGCAGTTGGAATTTGTTAAAGCTTATCAGCAGTTAAACGCAAAAAGTCCTACTAAAAAATGGATAGTTGCGGATTTGTTAAAACAAGTAGGATTGAGTAGAGCAATTTTTAATGCTTTAGTGAGAAAAGAAATCTTTATAATTGAACAAGAAAGGATAAGTCGTTTGTTAAAGTCAAGCCAGGAATTAATTGAAGATAAGCAGTTGGCGGGTTTTCAGGAAAAAGCTTTAGAGGAAATAGAGTTAGCGTTTAAAGAAAAGGAAGTATGTCTTTTGCATGGGGTTACTTCCTCAGGAAAAACAGAATTATATATAAAGTTAATTGAACAGCAATTGAAACAAGGGAAACAAGTATTGTATTTGTTACCTGAAATTGCTTTGACGACCCAAATTATTAAGCGTTTGCAAAAACATTTTGGGAACAAAGTGGGGATTTCTCATTCTCATTTGAACAATGCAGAGCGTGTAGAGGTTTGGAAAGCAGTACAGGATCAGGATAAAGAAATGACACAATATCCTATTATGTTGGGAGCTAGGTCAGCATTATTCTTACCCTTCAATAATTTAGGACTGATAATTGTAGATGAGGAGCATGATCCTTCTTTTAAACAACACCAACCTGCACCAAGATATCATGCTAGGGATTCCGCTATTTATTTGGCTTACTTGCATAAAGCAAAAGTGTTATTGGGTTCAGCAACTCCATGTGTGGAAAGTTATTATAACGCCAAAACAGGAAAATATGCTTTGGTGGAAATGCATACGCGCTACAAAGGTATTGCTCTGCCAAAAATCCAAACGATAGATATACGAGAAGCCCATATTAAAAAACAGATGACTCAGCAGTTTGCACCGAAAATGATAAGTGCTATTACCGAAACTTTAGTGGCAGGAAAGCAAGTAATTTTATTTCAAAATAGGAGAGGGTATTCGCCAGTAATTAGTTGTGGTACTTGCGCTTACACACCTAACTGTAATTCTTGTGATGTGAGTCTGACTTATCATAAATGGAACAATCAGTTAAAATGCCATTATTGTGGGTATACGGAACAAGTGCCAGAGTTTTGTCCAAGTTGTAGCGCTAAGGATTTTAATGACAAGGGCTTTGGTACTGAGCAAATTGAAGAAAGTTTGAAGGAATTACTACCCACTTATGTGACAAAGCGTATGGATTATGATACCACGAGAGGGAAAAATACACATCAGCAAATAATTACTGACTTTGAACAGGGTAGGATTGATATATTGGTAGGAACACAAATGGTTACTAAAGGTTTGGATTTTGATAATGTTGCTTTGGTTGGTATTTTAAATGCTGATAGCATGTTACATTTTCCTGATTTTAGAGCTTACGAAAGGGCTTTTCAGCTAATAATGCAAGTTGCAGGTAGGGCAGGGCGAAAAGGAAAACAAGGACAGGTATTAGTACAAACTTATGATGAAGAGCATGAAATGTTTGGGTTGCTAAAAACAAATGATTATACTAGTTTTATTTGTCAGCAAGTTCAGGAAAGAAAGCTGTTTTCTTACCCGCCTTACAACCGCCTTATAGGCATTACATTAAAACATAAAAACCAAAGAAAATTGGATGAAACGGCTACCGCTTTAGTGGGATTAATGCGCAAGAGTTTTGGTGCTAGAGTTTTAGGTCCTGAATATCCTGCTATTTCTAGGATACGGAATTATTACTATAAGAATGTATTATTAAAAATTGAGAATGAAGCTTCAATCTCTGAAGCTAAAAGTATCTTACATACTATTATAGAGAAGATGAGAACTCATTCTGATTATAAATCGGTTCGTTTTATTATGGATGTTGATCCAATTTAATTCTCTACAAAAGATAAAACCCCGCCAATTTTGGTGGGGCTTTTATTTGCAAGCATCCCAAACGCTATCCTTGGGAGTAGGAGCAACTATAGTTATGGGTTCTTTTTTTACAGGGTGCAAAAATTCTAGCTTTTGAGCTAATAAATGAATGCTAGCATCTTTGTTACTTCTTCTAGCACCATATTTTAAATCGCCTTTAATAATACATCCTATATTTGCTAATTGCACTCTTATTTGATGGTGTCTTCCCGTTTTTGGTTTTATTTCTAAATGATAAAAATTATCTAATTCTTTAAGCAACTTAAAATCCAATACGGCATGTTTTCCGTCTGACCCTTTTGTTATATAAGATTTATTTTGCTTTTGGTTTTTCTGTAAATAATTCTCAAGCGTTCCTGAAATATTAGGAGGAGAATTCTCTACTACTGCCCAATATGTTTTTTGTACTTTTTTTTTTCGAAATTGCTCGTTCATACGGGCGAGTGCCTTACTTGTTCTGGCATATAAAACAACACCTGAAGTAGGGCGATCCAATCTATGAATAGTGCCTAAAAAAACTTCTCCAGGTTTGTTGTATTTCTTCTTGATATAAGCTTTTACAAAATCTGATAATGGAGCATCACCTGTTTTATCGCCTTGTACAATATCGCCTGATTTTTTATTGATAGCAATCAGGTGATTGTCCTCATAGAGTACTTCTAGCATTAGTACTGCTCTTTCTCGTTAGGGAAATCTGCAGATTTTACATTAGAAACATAGCTTTGCACTGCCCCTGTAATTTCATCATATAAGTTTAAGTATCTTCTTAAAAACCTTGGATTAAACTCATGATTCATTCCTAGCATATCGTGTAGCACTAGTACTTGACCGTCAACTCCTGATCCAGCTCCAATTCCAATGACAGGAATATTGATGCTTTCCGCTACTTTCTTAGCTAATTGTGCAGGTACTTTTTCTAATACTAAAGCAAAACATCCTACTTCTTCTAATAGTTTAGCCTCAGCTAACAATTTATCTGCTTCCTCTTGTTCCTTTGCCCGTACAGTATAAGTTCCAAATTTGTAGATGGATTGTGGTGTCAGGCCTAAATGGCCCATTACAGGTATTCCAGCGGTTAATATTCTTTCGATTGAATCAATAATCTCACTTCCACCTTCAAGTTTTACTGAATGCCCACCACTTTCTTTCATTATTCTAATTGCTGATGAAAGGGCTTCTAATGAATTTCCTTGATAAGAACCAAATGGCATGTCCACCACTACTAAAGCTCTGTCAACTGCACGCACAACTGAAGTAGCATGATAAATCATTTGCTCAAGGGTAATGGGTAAAGTGGTCTCATACCCAGCCATAACATTTGAGGCTGAATCACCAACTAAAATAACATCAATTCCTGCTCTATCAATAATTTTGGCAAGAGTGTAATCGTAAGCGGTAAGCATAGATATTTTTTCTCCATTTTGCTTCATTTCATCAAGAGTATTAGTGGTGACTCTTTTATAATCTTTTTTAGCTACTGACATTTTTTATTTTGTTAGGGTTATAACTTTATTTTTAATTCAGAGTGTGGCAAATTTACAAATTATGCGTTCATCATTTCATATAAAAGGATAACTTTGCAAACATGAAAAAAATATATTTATTACTTAGTCTTTTTGTATTCATATTTACTTCCTGTGAGACTGATTTTGATGTGAACGCTAATTGGGAGGAAGTGACAGTTGTGTACGGGCTTTTAAATTCTGGAATAGATGAAGAAACGCAGCAAATTAAGATAAATAAAGCTTTTCTAGGTAAAATGGATGCATTGCAAATGGCTCAATATGCTGATTCAATTAATTTTGATGAAGGTGAGTTAGTTGTTAAAGTGATTAGAATAAAAAATAATGGAATTACGGATACCATTGCTTTGGATGAGGTGCCAACATTAAGAGATTCAGGTGTTTTTAATGATTCAATTATGATGTATACTTTTGTGAATAATAATTTTTTGAATTCAGATTCTGAGTATGAATTACTAATAAAAAATAACATTACTAATAATCAAGTGAGTGCAAGAACTAATATAGTTTCAAACTTTGATTTTGATATGGGCGCAGGTTTTCCTTTCGGATTTATAGAAACTTGGATTCCTGGAAACCCAAGTGCAACAAAATTTAGCTCTACATTAGTAACATGGGGAAATTCTTCAGATAATGGAGTGCAGTATCAAATAGATTTAATTTTTAATTATAATGAAAATGATATTGCTAAAAATCTTATTTATACTACTTCAGTTTTAGAAGAAACAGAAATTTTTGAATTTGAAGGGGATAAGTTTTTTAATTTTTTAAAAAATGAATTGATTAAAGATCCATTAATTGAAAGAAAATTTCTCAGCATTGATTTAGTGATGACAGTTGGTTCAAAGGATTTAAAAACGTATAGAATAATTAATGAAGAAATTACTGGTATAGTACAAGAACGTCCTCAATTTACCAATATTAATAATGGTATAGGTTTGTTTTCATCAAGATTTACTAAAACTAAGAAAGGTTTTGATTTTGCAGATAGAACAATTGATTATTTAATTTCAATTGATGGCTTGGATAGAAATTTTCAATAATCTGACGATCTGTCAGTAAATCACTTTTAATTTTCTCTAGGGTTTTGTTTTTGTGTCAGTTTTGACGTATAAATTGTTGTGGCATTATAATTGCAATTATTATCAAACAGAAAACAAATTATTTAAATTTAAAACATAATAAAATGAGTAAAATTATTGGAATTGATTTAGGAACAACAAATTCATGTGTTTCTGTAATGGAAGGGAATGAACCGGTGGTTATCCCAAATGCGGAAGGAGCCAGAACAACTCCTTCAATTGTTGCTTTTATTGAAGGTGGTGAGCGTAAGGTAGGAGACAGTGCAAAGCGTCAAGCAATTACTAACCCAACAAAAACTATAGCTTCTATAAAAAGATTTATGGGTGAAAGCTTCACAGCAATGGCTAAGGAAATTAAGAATGTTTCTTATAAAGTAGTGAAGGGAGATAACAATACACCAAGAGTTGATATTGATGGTAGGCTATATACTCCACAAGAGATAGCTGCTATGGTATTACAAAAAATGAAGAAAACAGCTGAGGATTATTTAGGAACAACTGTAAATGATGCTGTTGTTACAGTACCTGCTTATTTTAATGACGCACAAAGACAAGCAACTAAAGAGGCAGGAGAAATTGCAGGCCTTACTGTAAAAAGAATTATTAATGAACCAACTGCTGCAGCATTAGCTTATGGGTTTGATAAATCGGATGAAGATAAAACAATTGCTGTTTTTGATTTAGGAGGGGGTACTTTTGATATTTCTATCCTTGAGTTAGGAGATGGAGTATTTGAAGTAAAATCAACTAATGGAGATACGCACTTAGGAGGAGATGATTTTGACCAAGTAATTATTGATTGGTTAGCTGAAGAATTTAAAAAAGACGAGAAAATGGATCTAAGAGAAGATCCTATGGCTTTGCAGAGATTAAAAGAAGCTGCTGAAAAAGCCAAAGTTGAGCTTTCTTCGTCTACTCAAACTGAAATTAACTTACCTTATGTTACGGCTACAGCTTCAGGGCCTAAACACTTAGTTCGTACTTTAACAAGAGCACAATTTGAGCAATTAGCTGACAAATTAATTCAAGCGACTATTGTTCCTTGTAAGAAGGCAATGAAGGATGCGAAAATGACTATTGCTGATATTAATGAAGTTATTTTAGTTGGAGGGTCAACTCGTATTCCAGCTATACAGAGTGTAGTAGAAAAGTACTTTGGGAAATCTCCATCAAAAGGAGTAAACCCTGATGAGGTTGTCGCAGTTGGAGCCGCTATTCAAGGAGGTGTACTCTCAGGTGATGTTACTGATGTGTTGTTGTTAGATGTTACTCCACTTTCATTAGGAATTGAAACTATGGGAAGTGTAATGACTAAATTAATTGAATCGAATACAACTATTCCTTCAAAGAAATCAGAAGTATTCTCAACTGCAGCTGATAACCAACCTGCTGTTGATATTCATGTGTTGCAAGGAGAAAGACCAATGGCTACAGATAATAAATCAATCGGTAGATTTCAATTAGCAGATATTCCTCCAGCACCAAGAGGGATTCCTCAAATTGAAGTAACTTTTGATATTGATGCAAATGGAATCTTAAATGTATCAGCAAAAGATAAGGCAACAGGAAAAGAGCAGAATATTAAGATTGAAGCTTCTTCTGGTTTGTCTGATGAGGAAATTGAAAAAATGAAGCAAGAAGCTGAAGCAAATGCTGAATCAGATAATAAAGCAAAAGAGACGGCTGATAAAATTAATGGAGCTGACGGAATGATTTTCCAAACAGAAAAGCAATTAAAAGAATTTGGTGAAAAATTATCGGATGATAAAAAAGCGCCAATTGAAGAATCTCTAGTAGAGTTAAAAGCAGCGCATGAAAGCAAAGATTTAGCTGCTATTGATACTGCAATGGAAAAAATTAATACTGCTTGGACAGCTGCATCAGAAGAAATGTATAAAGCATCACAAGAAGAAGGGGCTGCACCACAAGGTGATCAGGGTGAAGCAGTAACTGATGATGTAACAGATGTTGAGTTTGAAGAAGTAAAAGAAGAAGAAGTAAAAGAGGAAAAATAATAGATGTATCCATAATACCGAAAATAGCCCTGCATATTGCAGGGCTTTTTTTATATTTGACCCATGTTTAAAAACATAGTCATATTGCTATTTTTTCCTTTACTAATAAATGCTCAACCTGCAGCATTTATATCTGCTGATGAAAGAATATGTGATAATACTGGTTTTGCAATTGTGAAAGTTAATTTTCAGGGTAATGCCCCTTTTACTTTCATTTATGCTATTAATGGGGTGGATCAGGCTTCAATTACTACTCATGATAAATTGTATTATATATCAACTAAAATAGATGGAATTTATACGCTAAAAAGTTTTAGTGATGCTTTCCATCAAGGAGATATGAATGGAAGTGGCATAGTAACAGTTTTCTCATCTCCTACGGCTATTATTCATTTACTTAGTGATACTTTATCGGTGTTGTACCCTCAGGCAGATTTCATTAGTCAATCCTTAGGAAGTATTATTGAGGAGAAATGGAATTTCGGAGATAACTCAGATGAGTTAATTGAATCTAATCCTCATCATATTTTTCCTGTTGATCAGTTTGGTATCGGTATTTCTGCAATGTATGAAAGCAGTTTAATTGTCACTGATGATATGGGTTGCTTGGATACTACTAAACATCAAGTTTGGGTTAAGGAAGAATACTATATATATATTCCTAATGCTTTTACTCCTGATGGGAATAATACAAACGATAAGTTTTGTATTGATTATCATGCTATACGTGAGCAGACATTTTTATTTAAGGTTTATACTTTATTAGGAGAGTTAATATATCAAACAACTAATCCTAACGAATTAAACTGTAAAATGGAAGCTGGCTGGGATGGAAAAAATTATAAAACTCAGAATGATTTACCTTCAGATACTTATATGTATGAAATCTATTATCAAGATTTTGAGGGCTGGAAACATAATGAGTATGGATCTATTATCTTAATTAGATAGATCATTGTTGTAAACTTGTTACTATAAATGGATAAAAAGCCCTCACTTTAATGGCTTTTTCTATCTTTGATTTTTAAAATTTAAATGTATGAAATTATTAGAAGATAAGACTGTTATTATTACAGGTGCTAGTAGGGGTATTGGTAGAGGAATTGCTGAAGTATTTGCAAAACAAGGTGCAAATATTGCATTTACTTACCGTTCATCTGATGAAAAAGCAAAGGCCTTGGAAGATGAACTTTCAACTAATGGCTGTAAAGTGAAAGGATATAAGTCAGATGCATCTAATTTTGATGCTGCCCAGCAATTAGCAGCTGATGTATTAGAGGAGTTTGGGAGTATTGATGTATTAGTGAATAATGCAGGAATTACAAAAGATGGCTTGTTAATACGTATGTCAGAAGATGATTTTGATAAGGTAATGGATATTAATATGAAATCAGTTTTCAATATGACAAAAGCAGTTTTGCGTCCAATGTTAGGGCAAAGAAAGGGGTCTATTATTAATATGAGTTCAGTAGTTGGCGTGAAAGGAAATTCAGGTCAAGCGAATTACTCGGCATCTAAAGCGGCTATTAATGGTTTTACAAAATCAACAGCATTGGAAGTAGGTTCGCGTAACATCAGGTGTAATTCTATCGCACCAGGTTTCATTGAAACTGAAATGACAGAATCTTTAGGAGAACATCAAATTAAAGATTGGAGAGATTCTATTCCTTTAAAAAGAGGAGGTACTACTGAAGATATTGCAAATGCTACTTTGTTTTTAGCTTCTGATATGTCAGCTTATGTAACTGGGCAAGTACTTCATGTTTGTGGAGGTATGCTTACCTAGATGGAGATAAATTCTGATTTTCCAATAATGTATAGCATAGCTTGTCTTTTTTTAGGCTTAAGCTATGCTTATTTTTTATATAGAAAAGAATTTTTGCTGACAGCAAAAAAACTAAAGCAGTTTCTTTTTATAATCCGAACATTTTTTATTACTCTTTTGGCTGTTTTGTTGCTTAATCCTGTTGTTAAATCAATCTACAAAACCAAACATAAACCGATTGTAATTCTAGCTCAAGATATTTCTGAATCTATTACTGACTCTTTTGCGTTACAATTTTTAACTCAAATTAGTAAACAACTTACTGATTTTGAAGTACATGAATTTTCATTCTCGGATAACGTGAGCAAAGGTTTCTCTAGTAGTAATAATGGTTTAACAACTGATTATAGTAACCTTTTTCAGGACATGAATAATCGATTTGCTAATCAGAATATTGCAGGGTTGGTTTTAGCTACTGATGGCTTGTACAATTCAGGAAGTAATCCACTTTATGATAATAGGATAAACTTTCCTATTTACCCTATTGCCCAAGGCGATACATTAATTAAAAGAGATCTTAGTATTACTAAAGTATTGAAAAATGAAATTGCTTTTTTAGGAAATATTTTTCCTTTAGAAATTACTTTATCAGCTCAGCAATGTAAAGGAGAAAATATTCAAGTTGAAATCTGGAATAAAGGAAAGAAAATTCATGCTCAAAGTAGAATTATATCTACTGATGATGAATATCAGAAGGTAAAAATTAATCTACTTGCTGAAGATGTAGGTTTACAGCATTATACGATTGCAGTATCTCAGCTTTTTAATGAAAAAAATAGTAGAAACAATAACTATACTATCTATGTTGAGGTGATAGATTCTCGTTATAAAATCTTGTTGTTAACAGAAAAAACTCATCCTGATGTAGCTGCCTATAAAAATGCGATAGAAAAAAATAAGAATTATACTGTTGAACAAGTTAATATTATTGATTTCAATGGCAGCTTTGAAGCTTATCAATTGATCGTTATTTTTGGAATTCAAAAAAATAATATTTTGTTAACTCAACTTGAAAAAGCTAAGGTTCCTCTACTTGTTTTTGATATACAGCAAAACTCAAATTTAGAATTTACATCATTCTTTAATTTTAAAAGTAGAGGTGGCTTGGAGGAAGTTAAGGCTGTGAAAAGTGAATTTTTTTCAAAGTTTACTTTTTCACCTGAATTACTAAACTTAATTCAGTATGCTCCTCCATTACAAACTCCTTTTGGTAAATATACTTTGCAAATAGGTTCAGAGGTGGTTATTGCTCAACAGATAGGGATGCAAGTGACTTCTAAGCCAATTATTCTTATAAATGAAACGAATGGTAGAAAATTGGCTTTTATAACGGCTGAAGGTTTCTGGAAATGGAAATTGTATAATTATGCAAATGCAAAAAATAATGTAGCATTTGACGAATTGTTTTCAAAACTAACTCAGTACTTAGTATTGCAAGAGGATAAAAGTAAGTTCAGAATAGATTATAAAAAACAGTTCGCAGAAAATTCAAATATTTATTTTGAGGCTTCATTATATAACGAGAGTTATGAGTTAATAAATGATAAAGAAATTTCAATTGTTATCCAAAATGAAAAAGGAGATGAATTTGACTATGAGTTTTCTAAATCACCTGAAAGATACAATTTAAATGTAGGTGTGCTTGATGTTGGAAAATACACTTTTCTAGCTAAAGCAAAAGGTAGTAAATTAATTAGGAAGGGTAGTTTTGATGTTCGGGCAATTCAATTAGAACAATTATATACTGTTGCTAACCATAAGCTGTTGTTTCAATTAGCTAATAGTAGTGGGGGTAAATTATTTTATCCAAATCAGTCGAATAAGATTATTACAGCTATTAAAAAAAGCAAGAATAATTTTATAAGTGTTTCCAGTAAAGAAAAGTTAAAAGGAATGATAAATATCTCTTTGATTTTATTAAGTTTGCTTATTCTTATTTCTTTAGAATGGTTTTTGAGAAAATATAATGGACTAATATAACATGATTAAACAAATAGTTTACATAGCGTTAATTATTACGAGTATAAGTTCATGTGTTACTTCATCAGTATTGGTTAATGTGCAAAGGCCAGCTGACATTACAATTAATAAAGATATACAAAATGTTGTTGTTGTGAATAGGTCTAGACCATCAAAAGATAATTTAGCAGAAAATATTGTTGAAGGTTTAATTAGTGGAGAAGGTATTGGTGCTGATAGAAAAGGAGCGGAATATTGTGTTGAAGGACTTGCAGGGATGCTTAATAATTCAGAACGATTTAGTTTGAAAAATGGAGGAGGAATTGAGTTGAAGGGAACGGGTACATCTTCTTTCCCAATTCCCTTAGCTTGGAATGAAGTGAAAAGTATTTGTGGCTCTTATGATGGAGATGCTTTGTTAGTGTTAGAGACTTTTGATTCAGATTCTCGAGTTCTAGTTGGTCCTCCCGTTGCTAGAACACGAAAAGTAAAAGGAATAAAAGTGAAAGAATTACGTTATCCTGCTACTTTAATTATGGAGGTGGAATCAGGATGGAGAATTTATGACGTTAATAAAGAAAGAATAATTGATGAAAATAAATATATAGAAATTAAAGAATTTAATGCTTGGGGAGATTCTCCTGAGCAGGCACAGTTTAATTTACCTTCTAAAAGAATAGCGATTAAGCAAGCAGGAATTCATGCTGGGGAGAAATATGGTTTTCGTATTTCTCCAATATGGTTAAAAGTGAATAGAACTTATTATATTGGTAAGCATGAAGATCTTAAAAATGCTAGGCAATATGTAAAAAGAGAAGACTGGGATGCAGCAATAGAAATTTGGCTTCCTTTAACTGAGGATGAAGACTTAAAAATTGCAAATAGAGCCACATTCAATATGGCGCTTGTAAGTGAAATAAAAGGGAGTTTAAAAACTGCAATAGATTGGGCTAAAAAGGCTCAAAAAATGGGAAATAAGAAAGCATATAATTATATAAACGTATTAACCAATAGGGTGATGGATGAAGAAAAATTAAAAAAACAACTAAATTAAATAACTAAAATAAATAAATTATGGAAAATCAGGGATTGCCTAAGGCAATGGTAATGGGAATAGTAGGACTAATATTTGTAGTCATGTTTGGTTCAAGTATGTTTTTAACGATAGATTCAGGAGAAAAAGGAGTGCTATTTAGAAAATTTGGAGGAGGATTGGAGAAGGAAGTCGTTTATGGACAGGGTTTTCAGGTCATAGCTCCATGGAATGATATGTTTGTATATGATGTAAAAATACATGAAACATTTGAAAAAATGGAGGTGCTATCAAAGAATGGACTTTCAATCAAGATTGATTTGTCATTTAGATATATGCCTGTTGAAGATAAAATAGGATACCTACATGATGAAATTGGGAGAAATTATCTAGAACGCATAATCAAACCTGAGATCAGATCGGTCACTCGTGAGGTTATTGGTAATTATTTGCCAGAGGAATTGTATTCTACAAAAAGAGAAGCAATTGAAGATGAAATTGAAGCTCTTACTAGAGCTAAGGTTGAGTCTAAGTATTTAACTTTAGATGCGATTTTAATTAGAGATGTTACATTACCACTAACTCTTAGAACTGGTATAGAAAAAAAATTAGTTCAAGAACAAGAATCTTTAGAATATGAATTTAAAATCGATAAAGCCAGAAAAGAGGCAGAAAGAAAAGAAATTGAGGCGAATGGTATTGCAAAATTTCAACAAATTGTGAATCGAACTATTACACCTCAACTGCTAAAATGGAAAGGGGTGGAAACAACACAAGAAATTGCAAAATCACCGAATGCAAAAGTAATTGTAATTGGTAATGGAGATGGAGATTTACCTATTATTTTAGGAGGACAATAATATTTTGTATTATTGCATTAGAAAAAATATATTAATTAATTTTAAAAAAGAACAAATGAAAAAGATTACGATAATGTTATTAGTAGCTATGATTCCGTTTTTAACTATGGCACAGAAAAGAAGTAAGAAAAAGGAAAAGCAAGCTGTTGAGCAAATTAAAAGTTCGAAAGCTACTGTTGAATATATGGTAATAAAAGGTGTTGAAATTCCTATGGATATCCAAGGTGTTGATATTATTGAAAATTCAAAAGATATTTCTGATGGTGAAGATGTTCGTTCAGAAATCGAGATAAAAAGATTGTTAAAGCCTCAAGTTAGGTTAATAATTGCTTTTGATTTTGGAAATGAAAGAACTAAAGAAGTATCTGAAATGATGCGTGCTTCAAGTAGATTTCGTTCTATGTCAGCTGCTGCTAATGCTGCTGCTGTAAATGGATGGGAATTTGTTTCTGCTAATATAGTAAATGGTAAAGCAGGTATTACTCATTACTATTATATGAAAAGAAACAAGTAATTTGTTTTGATGAATAATTAAAAAAAGTTTTACTGAAAGGCAGGGCTTTTTTTATTGTAATTTCCCGTTAATCATAACCTTACTAATAAGCTTTTCACCAAAGCTGTAAGGTAAGTAAGCGTAAGAAGAAATTGGTTTTGTTATGAACAGATTAGCTTTCTTCCCAACACAGATACTTCCTAATTCTTTTTCAATTCCCATTGCATAAGCCGTGTTGATAGTTGTAGCATTTATTACTTGCTCAGGAGTCATTTTTAATTGTATGCAGCCAAGTGATGCTACGAAATTCATATTTCCGCTTGGTGTAGATCCAGGGTTATAGTCTGAAGCTAAAGCTATAGGCAACCCTTTATTTATCATTTTAACTGCTGGGCTATAGGGTATCCCCAAAAAGAACGAGCAAGAAGGTAAAGCGGTAGGCATACAATTACTTCCTTTTAAAGCTTCATAATCTTCTTCTACCATTTCTTCCAAGTGGTCAACTGATAATGCTCCTAAATCCACTGAAGCCTTTATACCGCCAATAGCATTAAATTGATTGACATGTGTTTTTGAAGGGATACCTAATTTATTGGCTGCAGTAAGTAGGTTTTTTGTGTCTTCAACTGTAAAGTATTCGTCCTCACAAAAAATATCTACATAGTCAGCCAATCCTTCTTTTGCTACTATTGGTAACATTTTATTGATTATCAAATTCATGTACCCCTCTTTATTGTCTTTGTATTCTATTGGTAAGGCATGAGCGCCAAGAAAAGTAGCTTTTATCGTTACATCTGTATTTTCTTTTAAGCGCTTGATTACTCTTAACATTTTAAGTTCAGCATCTAAAGTTAAACCATAACCACTTTTTATTTCAATGGCTCCAGTTCCCATTTCTATTAATTTGTTTAAGCGAGCCAATGCATCTTCAAAAAGTATATCTTCAGAAGTTTTTTGTAATTTTTCAGCAGAATTTAAAATTCCTCCGCCTCTTTGTGCTATTTCAGCATAACTAAGTCCATTTATTCTGTCAACAAATTCTCCTTCACGGCTAGCTGCAAATACTAGGTGTGTATGGCTATCGCAATAAGTAGGAAAAACCATTCCTCCTTCAGCATCAATTATTTCAGTATTGTTCCAATCTTCAATTCCTGCCCAATCCTCCATACTTCCAAATAAGGTGATAATTCCATTTTCAACTTCTACAAAGGCATCTTTTATGGTGTTGATATGTGACATATCCTTTCCTGCAACCCATTTTCTTGGAGATTCTTCTGTTTGTATAAGTTCAGCTATATTTTTGATTACTATTTTCATGGCTATATATTCTGATGCGAAAATACACAATTCACTCTAAATACCTTACATTTGCCATTATGGGAAATTCTATCGGAAAATTCTTTAAACTAACTACTTTTGGTGAGTCGCATGGTGTTGCAATTGGCGGGATAATTGATGGTTGTCCATCAGGGATAGAATTAGATTTTCTGATTATACAAAAGCAATTGGATAGAAGGAGGCCAGGACAGTCTAAGATTACAACTCAAAGGAAAGAGAGTGATGAAGTTCAATTTTTATCTGGTATTTTTGAAGGTAAAACTACGGGTACTCCTATAGGATTTGTCATTAAAAATGAAGATGTTAAGAGTAAAGATTATTCTTCTATAAAAGATGCTTTTCGTCCATCCCATGCTGATTTTACTTATACGACCAAATATGGGATTAGAGATTATAGAGGAGGAGGAAGATCTTCTGCTCGTGAGACTGCATGCAGGGTAGTAGCTGGAGCAATTGCTCAACAAATTTTAAATAAAGTTGGAGTAAATATTTCTGCTTATGTTTCAGTTGTAGGGAATGTTAAGCTTAATAAATGTTATGCTGATTTGGATTTATCCTTGATAGATGATAATTTAGTTAGGTGTCCTGATAATGCTATTGCTGATCAAATGATTTTAGCAATTGAAAAAACAAAAAAAGAGGGCGATACTGTCGGTGGAGAGATTACGGCTTTAGCGACTGGAGTTCCTGCCGGCTGGGGAGAGCCTGTATTTGATAAGTTACATGCTGACATAGGCAAAGGAATGCTTTCCATTAATGCAGTGCATGGTTTCAAATACGGTTTTGATTCAGTTCATATTGCTGCAAGTAAAGGAAGTGAAGTTAATGATAGAATGATAGATGAAAGTGGAAAAACTAAAACAAATTTTTCTGGAGGAATACAAGGAGGAATAAGCAATGGGAATGATATTTATTGTGAAGTAGCCTTTAAGCCAGTAGCTACTATTATGCAAAAGCAGAATACGATTGATATAGATGGAAATAAAATAGATATTAAAGGTAAAGGAAGGCATGATGCTTGTGTGGTACCAAGGGCAGTACCTATTGTAGAATGCATGATGGCACTCACTTTGGTGGATGCTTATTTAAGAAGTAAAACAAATAGAATATAAAATATGAAAAAACTAGCACTGCACTGGAAAATTATAATTGGAATGGTATTAGGTATCGTTTATGGCCTAATCGCTAATAAATTAGGTTGGGTAGATTTCACGAATGCATGGATAAAGCCCTGGGGTGTTATCTTTGTTAATCTATTAAAATTAATTGCAGTGCCTTTAGTATTTGCATCCCTCATAAAAGGGGTGGCATCACTTTCTGATATTTCAAGATTAAGTAGAATAGGGGGAAAAACTATTATTATTTACTTGCTGTCAACCGTTGTTTCGGTAAGCATTGGTTTGTTCTTAGTGAATATGGTAAATCCTGGATCTAATTTTGATAAAAATTCTATTCAGTTGACTGAAAATTATCGATCAGGAGCAGATAAAAAAATAGCAGCTGCAGGAAATGTGAAGCAGGCAGGTCCTCTTCAATTTGCAGTAGATATAGTGCCGACTAATATTTTTTCAGCATCAAGCGATAATTCTAACATGTTGCAGGTTATTTTCATTGCTATTCTATTTGGAATAGCAATGGTCATGTTGCCGAGTGAAAAAACGTTGTATGTAAAAGGCTTTTTTGATGGCATAAATGATATTATTTTACAAATAGTAGATTTAATCATGCTTGCTGCTCCTTATGGTGTATTTGCACTCTTAGGAGGCTTGGTCGTTGATTTTGGAGCAAGTTCTACTTTGTTTATTGCTTTAGGAAAATATTCCCTAACCGTTATTGCAGGTTTATTGATAATGGTATTCGTAGTCTATCCGTTAATATTAAGAATATTTACTAAAGTAAAGTATTTGGATTTTTTTAAAGCAATTTCTCCTGCACAAATGTTGGCATTTTCCACTAGTTCAAGTGCGGCAACTTTACCAGTTACTATGGAAAGATGTGAGGATCATTTAGGAGTTTCAGAAGAAATTTCTTCATTTGTTTTGCCTTTGGGGGCTACTATTAATATGGATGGAACCTCTCTTTATCAAGCGGTTGCAGCTGTATTTATTGCACAAGCCTTTGGTATTGAATTGGACTTAAGCCAACAATTAACTATTGTGCTTACTGCAACTTTAGCATCTATTGGAGCGGCTGCTGTCCCAGGAGCTGGCATGGTAATGTTGGTTATTGTTCTTGGAGCAATTAATGTTCCTGCGGAGGGCTTAGCACTTATCTTTGGAGTGGATAGAATATTAGATATGATGCGTACAATTGTAAATGTAACGGGTGATGCTACTGTAGCTACTATTGTGGCTTCAACTGAGGGAGAATTACGCCAAGTTACTGAAGAAGAATTAATGAATTAGTATGCGTATACTATTCCTTTTTTCTTTCTTCTTTTTACTTAATTCTGTTTTTCCACAAGAATGCTTTCCTGAAAAATCAAAAGATAAAAGACTAGTTAAAAAAATAGTTAAGCTAATTGAAAAAAAGGCATATTATGCAGCCTTAGATGAATTGCGTTTCACTAATGATATTACTATATTTAATGCATTTAAGTCAGAGATATTATGGCGTAAAGCTGACTTTTTTAATGCTGAAACTGAAGGGTTGAAAGTAATAGCTAATTGTCCTGATGATTTTCCAAAAGTTTATTATTTCTTAGGTGAAATTGCTTTTAATAGAAAGGACTATGTGAGTGCGGATTTGTATTTGAAACGGAGTATAGATTTAGGAATTTCAGACCCGTATTATTCTGATGCAATGAATATATATGGAAAAGCAAAAATTCTTGCCGAAATCATTGCTAATCCTGTTCCTTTTAATCCTGAAGTTGTAAGTGGTATTTCTACTATATTTGATGAGTATCTACCTATAATTTCTCCTGATCAGGAATTATCATTCTTTACAAGAAGGTCGGATAAAATCAGTTTGAATTCAATTACAAATACTAGTATTGAAGAGTTTGTTTCTAGTAAAAAAATAAAGGGTAAATTTGAGGTTGGACAAGCTTTACCTTCCCCTTTTAACTTAGAAAGCAATGAGGGTGGGGCATCTATTACGATTGATAATAGAATACTGTATTTCACAAAATGTATCAAGAACAAAAAGGGTTATAATAATTGTGATATTTATTATGTGAACAGAGAGGGTAATAGTTGGTCAGCAGTACAAACTTTTTCTGATAAAATTTCAAAATCAGATTCTTGGGAATCGCAACCTACTGTTTCTTCTGATGGTAAAAAAATAATCTTTGCTAGTGATAGGCTTGGAGGTTATGGTAAAATTGATTTATATGAAATTAATTGGCAAAATGAAAAATGGACAGATCCTATAAATTTAGGTTCAGCTATTAATAGTAATGAGTATGAAAAATCTCCTTATTTGCATACAGATGGAGAAACCTTGTTTTTTTCCTCAACAAATTTTCCTAGTCTGGGTGGATTTGATGTTTTTTACTCTAGAAAGGATAGTTTAGGAAATTGGCAAGAACCTCAGAATATTGGTTATCCTGTTAATACAGTAGCTGATGAAATTTCTCTTTTTGTTAGTACAGATGGAAATAAGGCTTATTTTGCTTCAAATCAATTGAATGGAGTAGGAGGTTGGGATATTTATTCTTTCCCTTTACATAATGATGCTAAGCCTGAGAGAGTACTATTTTTAAAAGGAGAATTAATGGATGAAAATGGGAGAGTTTTGGAGGATGTAGAGTTGGAAATAAAAAATATAAATACCAATGAAGTTATTATTGTAAAAGTTGATGCAGGAGCTTATGTTTCTTCTTTAACATTGGCTAAAGATGATGATGTGTTGATTACTATTAAAAAAGAAGGGTTTGCTTTTAATTCAACTTATATTTCAGCTAATGATACTTCTTTTTCATCTCCTGCTAATTTGGATTTTAAATTAAATTCTTTAGAAGAAGGAAGATCGTTTGATTTAAGTGATATTTATTTTGAAACGAATTCCTTTCAAATAAGTTCAATAGCTAAGAATGTGCTTTTTGAATTTACTGCTTATCTTAATTTGAATAAAAATATGGAAATTGAAATAAATGGTTTTACGGATGATATTGGTAATGATATTGCTAATCAGCTTTTGTCAGAAAATAGGGCTAAGGCAGTTTATGACCTGTTAGTTGCTAATGGACTGGCGATAAATAGATTAAGTTATAATGGTTATGGTGAGCAATTTCCTAGATTAAATAATATTTCTGATAAAAATAGGGCTATAAATAGAAGAACTGAATTCCGAATTATTAGCCAATAAAAAATCCTGCTATTGCATTGCAGGATTCCTTATTATATATGTAAAAGAGATTATCTGGCTTCTCTAATTCTAGCTTTCTTGCCAGTTAGTTCTCTTAAGTAATAAATTCTTGCTCTTCTAACTTTACCTTTTTTGTTTACTTCAATTTTTTCAATTAAAGGAGTGTTGATCGGGAAGATTCTTTCAACACCTATTGAATGAGAAATTTTTCTGATTGTAAATGTTTCAGTTGCTCCACTACCTTTTCTTTGGATAACATCTCCTTTGAAGAACTGAGTTCTTTGTTTGTCCCCCTCCTTAATTGTGTAGTAGACAGTAATATTATCTCCTGCTTTGAAACTTGGTAAATTGTTTCCTGGAGTAAGCTCTTTTGCTATAGTTTCAGTAATGTTCATTTTTCTAATATTAGGTTTTGAAATCGGTTTGCAATATTACGCATATTTTTTATTTAATTATCTTAAGAAACAAACAATTTTACTCAAATAAATCTGGTCTTCTTTCTTCTGTTCTTTTTATTGCTTCTTGTGCTCTCCATTCTGTTATAAGTTTCTGATTACCAGACAGTAGCACTTCAGGAACTCTCCATCCTTTATAGTTGGATGGGCGAGTGTATATAGGTGGTGCTAGTAAATTATCTTGAAAAGAATCGGTAAGCGCAGATGTCTCGTCAGAAATCACACCAGGAATTAAGCGTATAATGGAATCAGAAAGTATAGCTGCCGCTGCTTCACCGCCAGTTAGTACATAATCCCCAATAGATATTTCTTTGGTGATGATGTGTTCTCTTACTCTTTGATCAATTCCTTTATAGTGTCCACACAATAAAATTAAGTTTGTATGTGTGGATAGTGTGTTGCAAATTTGTTGATTTAGCGTCTCTCCGTCAGGAGATAGATAGATTATTTCATTATAGTTTCTTTCGCTTTTTAGCTTACCTATACAATCGTCAATAGGCTGTATGCATATGACCATTCCAGCACCACCACCAAACTGATAGTCGTCAACACTTTTTTGTTTGTTGGTGGAGTAGTCTCGTAAATTATGAATTATGATTTTTGCCTTTCCATTTTCTTTTGCTCGCTTTAAAATTGAGTATTCAAAATAAGTGTTAAAAAATTCAGGAAATAATGTTATGATGTCAATTCTCATTTGGCAAACTTACAAAATCAAAATGGTTTATATTTCATGTATATTTTTGCTTTAAAATAGATATGACATGCTGTCATATGTATTATTTAAAGTTCTTTTAATCAGACAATTAACTTACTTAATCTATATAATTAATTAAGTATATGATTTTGATGTAAAAAATAATTTGTAGGAAGTGTTTTTTTGTAATAATATGCGAAAATTGCTAACAATTGTTGATATTTATTTAAAGTAAGAATGTGTAATATACATGTAATTTTTATACTTTCAACCTTCTAAAATAAAGATATATGGATAAACTATTTTTCCTTTTCTGTTTTACTTTTTTGTTAACTATAAGTGCAGAATCTCAAATTTCAGACAGTACAAAGGGTAATTTTTTGGAACAACAATTTAGTGATTCTATCGCTCAAATAAATGAACAAAATGAACATCTAAAAGCATCTCGAGATGCTTATAATGAGGGATTAATTTTATTGAAAAATGAAAGTTATAATGAGGCAATACCTTGCTTTACTAAGGCATTAAGTATGGATTCTATTTTCTTTCAAGCCTATTTGAGTAGAGCAAAATGCTATGAAAAGTCAGATAATAACTTAGCGATTGCTGATTATTTAAAAACTTTTGAGCTTGATTCTACTAATTTATATCCTTTATATGCAGTTGCAATCTTGCACTTAAAGTCGGATAAAACTTTGGCTGAAGGAATGTACACAACTATTTTGTCCTTAAAGAATGATGAGTATAAGGCTATGAGTCAACTTGGAATTATTGCTTTTATGGATGGAAAATATGAAGATGCCGAGCAATTATTTACACAATCCTTAGCAGTTAACATTAATGCATATGTTTTAAATGACAGGGGAAGTTGCTATCGTAAACTAGAGAAATTAGACTTGGCTATAAACGATTATTTGGCTGCTATTGATTTGAATACTAATCTGGCATTTATATATAGTAACTTGGCAAGTGTGTATAGTAAACAAGGTGAAATTGATAAGGCTTTGAGTTATTATGATTTAGCAATTTCAAAAGATGCTCATTATGCTTTAGCCTATAATAACAAGGCAAGTGTCTTATTGGATGAAAAAGAATTTGAAAAAGCAAATATTGAGATTGATAGAGCCTTAGTTGCAGATTCCAAATATGCTCCTGCATACAACAATAAAGGAGTAATTCATCATCAAATGAAAAAATATAAGGAAGCTATTGCAGCTTTTGATAAAGCAATTCAATTAGATGTATATTATGCGAAAGCCTATTTAAATAGAGGGATATCTAAGCAAATGATTAGAGATGAGGATGGAGCTTGCTTAGATTGGGGAAAAGCGAAAGAATTAGGAATTATGATGGTAAAAAAATATTTAGCTAATGACTGTGAATAGTAGATTTAGGAAAAGTTTGTTGCTGGTATGTATGTTGTTTTTGACGAGCATTGCTTTTTCGCAAGACATAGCATTTAAAAATACTAATTTTAAAGAGGATAAACAAGGATTGAAATCTGCAAAGGAAGATATAGAAACTGCAGATGAAATGCGTGAAAAGGGGATTGAAAAAACATTGCTTATGCAAGATGCAAGCATTATTTTTAGTCAGGCAATTTTTCATTATAATAAAGCACAAGCTTTTAATTCAAACAATGCAGAATTAAATTATAAAATTGGGAGTAGTTTATTGTTTACTAATCAAAAAGAAAAAGCTTATTCCTACCTAGTAAAAGCAAAGGATCTGAAAGGAGATTTACCTGCTGAATTTTTATTTTACTATGCTATGGCTCTGCAGTTAAATGGAGATTATACTAGTGCAATTAAGCAGTTTGAACAGTTTAAGGAGACTGCTAAAAGTAAAGTATATGCGCTTTATGAAGTGTTTACTAAAAAGTATATTAAGGAATGCCAAGGTGCAGATGAAGTTTTAGCTACTGAGCATAGAATTTGGGTAGATAATTTGCCGATAAATACTAATCATGATGAATGGAGTCCTTGCTTGAGTGCTGATGGAGAATTATTGATTTTTACTTCTAATCAGCCAAATGAAAATCAACCAGATAAATTTGGAGCGTATGATCAGGATATTTATTATTCTAATTTAAATGCTCGTAAATTTTCAGAAGTATTACCTATTTCTGAATTAAATACAGAAAATGATGATGTTTCAGGAGGGCTTTCCTATGATGGGCAAAGGTTGCTTATCTTTAAGCAGGAGGATGATAATGCAGATGTTTTTGAATCTAAATTAAATGGTTTAAAATGGGGTATTCCTTCAAGGAAAATGGGAGAGAAGTTAAGAGGGGGAAATACAGATGGGAACGAAACTTTTGCTTCATTTGATCCGCCAGATGTTAAGATCTATTATATTACTGATGGTGGGTATAGCCGTAATAAAAATATTTATTTTTCAGGCGTAATGAATAGAGAACGCAATCTTTGGGGTAAAGGTCAAAGTGCGGGCCATGAGATAAATACAAAATTTCAGGAAGGTTCAGTTTATATTCATCCTGATGCGAAAACTATGTATTTTTCATCTCAAGGACATAACTCACTTGGTGGCTATGATATTTTTGTTTCTTATGTTGATGATTTAGGACATTGGGGAGATCCAATTAACCTAGGATACCCTATTAACACTCCTTATGATGATTTATTTTATAGCGCTACTGCTAGTGGGAGATATGCTTATATTGCTTCAAATAGAGCGGGTGGAATTGGAGGTTTAGACATTTATAAGGTAACTTATTGGGGGACGGATAAACCTATGAGTACTGACGTACAGGATCAGTTAATCGCTAGTATTGCCAAGCCTGTGAGTGATAACACGATTGCCAAGCCTATTCTTGTGGAAGAAAAATCCTTAACTGTTTTCAAGGGTAAAGTATTAGATGCTATTACCAAAAAACCTATTAAAGCGGCAATTGAAATCATCTTAAATGAAACTGGGAAGGTGTATACTTCCTTTTTCTCTAATAGTGCTACAGGTAAATTTCTGTTATCCTTGCCTGCTGGCAATAACTATGGAATATCTGTATCTGCTGATGGGTATTTATTTCATTCGGAAAATTTTGACTTACCTAAGGGGGATGGATTCAATAGTGTAACTAAGGATGTTGAATTAAAAAATATAAAAATAGGAAGTAATATTGCTCTTAGAAATGTATTTTTTAATACAGGAAAATGGGAGGTAAAAAATGATTCTTATGCTGAGTTAGCGCGTTTAGTTTTGCTTTTGAATGATGTGCCTAGCCTAAAAATCGAAATTTCAGGACATACAGATAATGTAGGTGCAGAATCTTTTAATGAGTTGCTTTCACAAAGGCGAGCTGATGCAGTAGTAAATTATCTAGTAGAAAATGGAGTAGACAAAAATAGATTATCCGCAAAAGGTTACGGACAATCTGACCCTGTAGATTCTAATGATTCCGCTGAAGGGAGGGCATCCAACAGAAGAACCGAATTTGAAATTATTGAAAATTAATTCAATATAATTTTTTGCGTTTTATTTTCTGATTTAAGAATATAGATTCCACTCTTTAAATGAGAAATAGTTGTAGACTCTTCTTTAGTTGATAAAACTAATTTCCCACTGCTATCATAAACTGAAATAGCCTGTGTTGTTTTAATGGTTTTAGTTATAGAATTATATGTGAAAGGAGTTTGAAGATTATTATCTGAAATCGCATTTACAACTTCTTCATTTACTGAAAGTGATGCTGTGAATGCATTGTCCCCATTATTGTTAGAGTTTGCATTAGAGAAGAGAAGAGAAGCATAAAAAGTAGTATTCCCATTACTATTAGCTGTTGGTGTCCAGTCCATAGTCCAACTTTTAGTTGTGCTCCCACTTGTTCCTGATGATTTATGAGATACTGCATTATTTGCATTTACTAATTTTGTGGTGTTGTCAGTAATCATAAAATCTCCTGATTTAGAATTTCCATTTTCAGCTGTTAATTCAAAGCCAAATTTTATGCAGTTAGCTTTTACACCTGTAAGTGTAATTGTGTAAGTATTACCTATTACATAACCATTAGCAGGTATATCACTAGTAATAGTTGCTGTACCTACTCCTGAATTTAATGTGCCCGAATGGCAGCCTGTGCAATTGCCTCCATCTATTGGGGAATTAGTTTTTGCTCCAGGAGATCCTGTTCCATTAGAATTAGAAGTTGTCGGGTAAAAGAATATTGCTAGTGCAATAGTGATAGGGAAAAGCAGTAAAGATTTTTTCATAGTAATTTTATTTTCTACAAATTTAGTAATTTTTCTATTACTCTACAAAAGCATGTAGATGGTGTCTGTCAAACTAAATTGGATAGTTTATTTTTTACTTCTTCTGTTTAATAAATAAATTCCTAAAACAGCAACAAGTACTAGACATGAGGAAATAATCTCAGCTTGTGTAATTCCTCCTAATATATCGTATTCTGTATTAATTCTTATTTTTTCAATGAAAAAACGCTCAACTCCATTTAATCCAAGATAAATACAAAACAATATCCCTGGAACACGGATTTGTTTACGAATAGCCCATAAGAAGCTAAAAATAAGTAAACACATTATTACTTCATAAAAGGCTGTTGGCCATACGGGGTTCGCTAGTTGATAACAGTATGGTTGCCAAAACTGAGCGCCACAATCCTCCATAGGAATTCCAGAACGAATGACATTATGTGGAAAAGTATAGCTCCACATCCAATCTGGAAGATAAACCATCCATTCTGGTTTTGGAGCTAAGTTATCAATTCCCCAATCCCCATCACCTGACATTTGACAGCCAATGCGTCCAACTCCATAAGCAAGCATTAGGGCTGGGGCAGCAGCATCAATCAAATGTAAAATATTTATCTTATATCTTCTTGTATACCAAATTACAGAAAATGCTCCAGCAATTAATCCTCCATAAAAGGTAAGGCCACTAAAAGCCATAAGTTGTCCGATAGGATCAGCTATGAATGCTCCCATATTTTCTAAATTATGGAAAACTTTAGCTCCTATAATCCCTGAAACAGCAGCAATCATGGTCATATTTCCTACTAGTTCATAAGGATGAATCGTTTTTTCAATTTCCTTAGGTGTAGCTAATCTTGTTTTTTTGTTTTCATCCCATTTTAAATAAATGGATAAGCCTGCAATAAAAATACCGCCAATAAAACTACCTCTTGTTGAAAGGATGAAATCCTGAGGGTTTGCAACTAAATCAGAATAATGAAAGATAGCTTCAATTAACTTAAATCCAATAAAAAAGCCAGTAATAAGATTGCTTAGTATTTCGTAAATGCTTAATGATTTTCCAATAGTTTTTTTAATAATACTTACGTTAAGTTGTCCTTCATTTTCTTTTCGTTTTAATTCTTTAGTGATTACATAGGACGCTGCTAAAAAAGCAATGGCAACCCAAAACCCAAAAGTTTGGATAGGAAGAGGGATGTTTATCCCAAATAGATCAAAAAGTAAGTGGCTTATTGTTGGATACATGTAATGGTTGTTTCTTTATGCAATCTCTGCTTTCATTATTCCGTCATCATCTATTGCTATTAGCCTAGCTTGTTTTTTAGTTCTGCAAATAGTAGATTGAAAAGGAATCTTTATTTTAATATAGTTGTCTGTAAATCCAAATAAATATCCCTCCTTATTTTCTTGCTCAAAAAGTGCTGTATGTTCTGTGTCTAGGTATTTTTCATAAAATGCTCGTTGTAATTTATTAGAAAGGATTCTCAATTGTTTACTTCTTTCAGCTCTATCTGATTTTGAAACAACTCCATCCATATCTATTGCTGGAGTATTTTCTCTTTCTGAATAAGTAAATACATGTAAATAGGATAGAGGTAAATCTTTAATGAAATTAAGTGTCTTATCAAACTCTTCATTAGTTTCCCCAGGAAAGCCTACAATTACATCAGCTCCAATACATACATCTTTCACTTCCCGAACAATTTTCTCAATCTTAGTTCTGTATAGTTTTGTTTGGTAACGTCTTTTCATTTTACCTAGCACTATGTCCGAACCTGATTGCATTGGAATATGAAAGTGAGGCATAAATTTTTTAGATTTTCTCACTAATTTTATTACTTCATCATTAATTAGATTTGGTTCAATAGATGAAATTCTATAACGCTCAATTTGTTCTACATTATCTAATTCTTTTACTAAATCAGAAAAATTTCTGTTGTCATTTTTATCTTTAAACTCGCCAATATTTACTCCAGTAATTACAATTTCTTTTATCCCTTTATCTGCAATGTCATTTGCATTTTTTATAATGTTATCTATGCTGTCACATCTACTTTTTCCTCTTGCTAAAGGTATGGTACAATAAGTACAAGGATAGTTGCAACCATCTTGTATTTTCATGAAAGAACGGGTGCGATCAGTAAGCGAATAGGATGAAAAATAGTCTAATCCATTAATTTCACAACCATGAATCTGAGTGGTTTCATGCGTTTTTAAGTCAGTAAGCAGCTTTGGTAAATTGAATTTTTCATTAGCTCCAAGTACCATATCAACACCTTCAATGTCACTTATTTCTTTAGGTTTTAATTGTGCAAAACAACCTGTCACTACAATAAATGCTTTTGGTGAATTTTTTTTTGCTTTCCTAATTATTCTTCGGCATTCTCTATTGGCATTTTCGGTAACAGAGCAAGTATTGATTACATATAAGTCTGCTTTATTTTCAAATTCAGTTTTAATAAAACCAATATCAGCTAATTGTCTTCCAATAGTTGAAGTCTCTGAAAAGTTGAGCTTACAGCCTAATGTATAAAAGGCAACTTTTTTATTATCAAACATGATGCAAAAGTAGAAAATCAAAAGGGTTTATAAGAATTGTAACTTAATATTTTTTCAGTCGTTTTATCAAATAGGATTAGTCTATTAATCAATACTCAAAACCATGATATTACTCTTACTTACCTTTTTATTCAAAAATAGATTAATCCTGATAAAAAATAAGCTAACATACTTTTTTATAATCCTTGAAGCCATGCTAATATCCTGTAGTGCAAGCCCACAAGTAATTGCTGATTTTACGACATTCTCAGTCAATACTGGATCTGGATCATTAGTGTTTTATTTTGTAGATTATTCTTTTACAAATAATTCAATAGTAAATTGGCAATGGGATTTTGGAGATAGAATTACTTCTAATTTATAATGAATAAATTAACCTTATGAGGTAATTTTAAATCCTTAAATTAGCCGACTTAAAACTTAATTATGAAGTGGAAAGTCGGCTTTTTTATTGTTTCTCTTTTTTTTACTGCTTGTTCTGAGCAGTACAATAATGATGAATTGGCGATTTTTAAGTACAATGAATCAGCAGGAATAGCAACTTTGGATCCTGCTTTTGCAAGAGATCAAGCTACAATTTGGGCAACTAATCAATTATTCAATGGTTTAGTGCAACTTGATAATGATTTAAACATTAAGCCTTCAATTGCAAAAAATTGGCATATTTCTAAAGATGCTTTAGTATATACTTTTTTGCTTAGGGATGATGTGCTTTTTCATGAGGATAAACTATTTAAAAATGGAAAAGGCAGGAGAGTGATAGCTCAAGATTTTGAGTATTCATTTAATAGGTTACTAGATAAAAAATTAGCAGCTCCTGGTGCTTGGGTATTGTCAAATGCAAGTAGTTTTAAGGCTGAAAACGATTCTGTATTTAAAATTGAGTTAACAACTCCTTTTCCTGCATTTTTATCCTTACTGAGTATGCAATACTGCTCAGTTGTTCCAAGGGAAATCATAGAAGCAAGAGATTTTAATAGGCAACCTATTGGAACAGGCCCTTTTAAGTTTCAATTATGGAAGGATGGTGTGAAATTAGTACTTAGAAAGAACCCTAACTATTTTGAAAAAGAAGCAGGAAAGCAATTGCCTTTTTTGGATGCAGTAGCTATTACATTTATTAAAGATAAGCAATCAGCATTTTTACAATTTATTCAAGGAAGGTTGGATTTTATTTCAGGAATTGACGCTAGTTATAAAGATGAAATTTTAACTAATAGGGGAGAGTTGCAAGAAAAATATAAAGACAAAGTTATTTTGCAATCTCAGCCATATCTGAATACTGAATACCTAGGGTTTTTAATGGAAACTCCTTTGCCTTTAAAAATTAGGCAAGCCATTAATTATGGTTTTAATAGAATGAAAATGCTTAAATACCTCAGAAATAATATCGGCACTCCAGCTAATCAAGGGTTTATTCCTATGGGATTGCCTTCATTTTCTGAGAAATTGAATGGATATAGTTATAATCCTGAAAAGGCAAGGCAATTAGTTTTAGCGGCTGAAATTGAGAATGGTTTTGATGCTGATTATGAAATTATATTATCAACCACTTCTTCATATTTAGATTTGTGTGAGTATATTCAAAATCAATTGCAAGATATTGGTTTAAAGGTTAGAGTAGAAGTAAATCCTGCATCTACCCATAGGCAGATGGTTGCCACATCTAAACTTAATTTCTTTAGAGGTAGTTGGATCGCGGACTATCCAGATGCAGAAAATTATCTTTCTCTTTTTTATAGCAAGAATTTTTGCCCAAACGGACCAAATTATACGCACTTTGATAATGAAGCGTTTGATCTTTTGTATGAAAGATCTTTATCAGAAACCAATATTAAAACTAGACATGCTTATTATCAACAAATGGATAAGCTGATTATTGAAAGTGCAGTTGTAGTTCCTTTGTATTATGACAGGGTATTGCGTTTTATGAATAAGAATATTACAGGTTTTGAAAGTAATGCAATGAATTTACTTGATTTAAAAAGAGTGAGGAAGTAATCTATAAATATTAATACAATTACTATTTTTGCTAAAATTCAATTTACTCTATGAACATATCATACAGCTGGCTTAAAAACTACCTAAACCTTAATCTTCCTGCAGAAGAAATTTCTCAATTATTAACTGATACAGGATTAGAAGTAGAGGGAGTAAAGGAAGTAGAAAGTATAAAAGGAGGGCTAAAAGGAATTGTAGTTGGTGAAGTTATCACAAAAATTCAGCACCCGAATGCAGATAGATTGAGCCTTACCACTGTTGATATTGGAAAAGATGAGTTATTACAAATAGTTTGTGGTGCACCTAACATTAATGTTGGTCAAAAAGTTCCTGTAGCTACAGTGGGGACTTGGCTTTATGATGGCGATAATAAATTCAAAATTAAAAAAGGGAAAATAAGAGGAGAGGATTCAGTAGGTATGGTTTGTGGAGCAGATGAAATAGGCCTTGGAAAAAAAACTGATGGGATTATGGTTTTGGATGCTATTGCACAAGTAGGTACTCCTGCTAGTGAATATTTTAAGTTAGAATCTGACATAGTATTTGAGATTGGCTTAACACCAAACCGATCGGATGCTATGGGGCATATCGGAGTTGCGCGTGATTTGTTGACGGTACTTAATCATAAAGGAAATAAGTTACAAATGTGTAAGCCATCTACTAAGGATTTTAAGATTGATAATACAAACAAAATTATTGAAGTTGAAGTAGCAGATCATAAAATATGCCCAAGATATTCTGGGCTAAGTATTAGTGGGATTAAGGTTACTACTTCTCCAGAATGGTTACAGAATAAATTAAAGGCAATTGGGATAGCACCGACTAATAATGTAGTGGATATCACCAATTATGTGTTGCATGAAATGGGTCAGCCATTACATGCTTTTGATGCAAATAAAATTGAAGGAGATAAAATAGTTGTTGCTAGTGTTAAAGAAAAAACAAAGTTCACAACTTTGGATGGGCAGGAAAGAGAACTTTCTGCTGCTGATTTAATGATATCTGACGCTAAAAAACCGCTTTGTATTGCTGGAGTTTTTGGAGGTTTAGAATCTGGAGTAAGTGAAAGCACAACAGATGTATTTTTAGAATCAGCTTATTTTAACCCAGTAAGCGTTCGTAAATCGGCTAAGCGTCATCATTTAAATACTGACGCATCTTTCCGTTTTGAAAGAGGATGCGACCCTAACAGTACTGTATATGCTTTAAAGCGAGCAGCTTTATTAATTCAAGAAATTTGTGGAGGTAAAATCTCATCAAATGTGATTGATATTTACCCTAATCCTATTGCTCATTTTGCAGTGGAACTAACCTATGCAAAGATGGATAGCTTAATAGGAGAGGTGATTAATAGGCAAGTAGTGAAAAACATTCTAATTGATTTAGAAATTGAAATTTCAAATGAAAATTCTGATGGTTTAAGTTTATTGGTTCCTCCATTCCGTTCTGACGTACAAAGAGAGGTGGATGTAATTGAGGAGGTTTTAAGAATTTATGGGTTTAATACAATTGCGATATCATCAAAACTGAATACTACTATTACTAACAGTGAAGGTGTAAATCCTGAACAAGTTAGGAATATGATTTCTGATTTACTTTCAAATACAGGTTTTAATGAGGCTATGAATAATTCCCTGACAAAGGAGGAGTTTACTGCTTTGATTCCTGAGTTAAACAAAGAACAGAATATAACTCTATTAAATCCTTTATCGCAGGATTTGAATGTAATGCGTCAATCGCTTTTGTTTAGTGGTTTGGAAAACATTGCATATAATCAGAATAGAAAAAATGCTGACATTAAGTTTTATGAATTTGGTAAAACATATCATAAAGCTGAAGAAGGAAATATTGAAAATCAGCATTTACAGATTTTGGTTAGTGGGAGAATGCAAGGTGAGAATTGGAACACAAGTGATAATAAAGTGGATTTCTATTTTATAAAAGAGAAAGTAGAGCATATTTTAAATAGGTTAGGGGTGAAAAAAATAAAACCTGAAGCAATAAACACCCATGGTTTTTCTCAAGGATTGATGTATACTTCTAAGAAAAAAAGATTGGTTTGCTTTGGAAGATTGGATCCTAAATTAGTTAAAGCATTTGGTGTAAAATCAACTGTTTATGCTGCTGATTTTAACTGGGATTTAATCCTAGAATTAACAGGATATACGAAAATAAAATATCAAGAAGTCTCAAAATTCCCTGAAATGCGTAGAGATTTATCATTATTGGTTAATAAATCAGTTTCTTTTGATGAGTTAAAAAAAATAGCAGTAGCTACTGAGAATAAAATATTAAAATCAGTAAACTTGTTTGATGTTTATGAAGGTGATAAATTACCAGAGGATAAAAAATCCTATGCTTTATCCTTTACTATGGCAGATGATACTAGAACTTTAACTGACATACATGTTGATAAGGTAATGGAAAAATTGATGAAATCTTTTACTGATAAAGCAGGAGCAGAGATTAGGTAGCGTGCAATTTTAATATATTTTGTTTAACTTTGATTTTTTAAAATACAAACAAATGAAAAAAACACTTCTAACTTTACTAAGCCTAATATTTTGTGCCATTACCTTTGCTCAAAGTGTACCACAAGGAATCAATTACCAAGCAGTTGCAAGAGATGCTTCTGGTAATGTACTGATGAATCAAGCTTTAACGATTCAGTTTTCTGTTATATCAGATATAACTACTTCAGCTGTAAGTTGGCAAGAAACCCACACAGTATCTACTAATGATTATGGTTTATATACAGCCATTATAGGTGGAGGAACAGCAACTAATGTTGGTAGCTCAGCATCCTTTGATGTAATAGATTGGGGAGCTTCTAATCATTTATTAAAAGTAGAGGTAGATTATGGTAACGGTCTTGTAGATATGGGAACTACAGCATTTATGAGTGTTCCTTATTCTTTTTATTCAGTTAGTTCAGCAACTCTTTCAGCTGTTACCTATAGTATCGGTGATACCGCTCAAGGAGGTATTGTGTTCTATGTATCACCTGACGGAAAAAATGGTCTAGTAGCTGCTACAATAGATCAGTATTCAAATTGGTATGATGCTTCTGATGTTATCTCTAACCCTTCAAACCATACACTTGAGGGTCAGAAATTTCGAGATTGGAGACTGCCAACAAAATATGAATTAAATGAAATGTACGTAAATCTACACCAACAAGGGCTTGGCGGTTTTGCTAATATCTACTATTGGAGTTCTACTGAGGACGATAACTACGATGCGTGGGGTCAGAATTTCGCCAATGGATTCCAGGCCAACTTCAGTAAGTTCAACAACTTCGGTGTTAGGGCTGTTCGGGCTTTTTAACTATTTAACCATTTATCCATTTAAAAAGATAAAGCCCTACCAACTTGGTGGGGATTTAGCATTTATCTGCACACTTTGCACCATCAATGGCTGCTGAGATAATTCCACCTGCATAGCCAGCACCTTCACCACAAGGGTATAAGCCTTTTATTTGTGGGTGTTCAAGGGTTTCTCTATCTCTAAGAATACGAACAGGAGAGGAGCTTCTGCTTTCAGGAGCGTGCACTACAGCTTCATTGGTAAAATAGCCTTTCATTTGTTCGCCCATTTGTCTCAAGCCCTCTTGTATATTCTCTCCAACAAAATCAGGTAATATTCTGTTAATTACTGCTGAAGTTGTTCCAGGAATATAAGAGGTTTTAGGTATGTCAGTTGATAAAATGTTATTAGCATAATCCACTAATCTTTGTGCAGGAACTTTTTGAGTTTCACCACCTAATTTCCATGCATTTTGTTCTATCTCTTTTTGGAATTGCATACCCGATAAAGGTCCATATTTTTCATATTTAGCAAAATCCTCTAACTTTAATTCCATTACTATTCCTGAATTAGAGGTTGGATAATCCCTTTTGGAAGGCGACCAGCCATTAGTAACAACTTCTCCAGGCTTAGTAGCACAAGGGGCAATAATTCCTCCAGGACACATGCAAAAGGAGTAAACACCTCTCCCTTTTATTTGCTTTACAATTGAGTAGGGTGCAGGAGGTAGAAATTCAGCTCTGACTTTACATTTGTATTGTATTTGGTCAATCAATTCTTGCGTATGCTCCACTCTAACGCCAATAGCAAATGCTTTGGCTTCAATAGCCACTTCTTTTTTATGTAATAATTCAAATATGTCACGAGCTGAATGCCCAGTTGCTAATATTATTTTTTTAGCTTCAATACGAGTGCCATCTTGTAATTCAACTCCTTTTGTGGTATTGTTTTTTATAAGAATATCAGTTACTCGGCTGTTAAATATAACTTGCCCACCATACTGTATGATGGTTTCACGAATAGCTTGTATAATTTTTGGAAGTTTATTGGTTCCAATATGTGGGTGTGCATTCACTCTTATTTCTTCAGTTGCTCCGTGTTGAACCAAAATATCTAGTATCTTGTTTACATCTCCTCTTTTTTTACTTCTAGTATAGAGTTTTCCATCTGAATAAGTACCAGCACCACCTTCTCCAAAACAATAATTAGAATCTTCATTCACAATATGGTTTTTAGTTAGGTTAGCTAAATCTCTTCTTCTAGCTCTAACATCCTTTCCTCTTTCTAAAATAATAGGTTTTATATCTTTTTCTATTAGCTTTAAAGCAGCAAAAAGTCCTGCAGGTCCTGCTCCAATGATAATAACTTCATCTTTTTTAGTTACATCCTTGTATTCAGGAATATCCTCTTCTTTTTTTGTAAAAGTTTCCTTTATGTAAACATCAACCCTAAGGTTAATTTTAGTTACTTTTTGCCTTGCGTCAATCGATCGTTTTAAAATTGCAATATGTTTAATGTCTTTTTCAATAATATTCAACTCTTTGGCAAGTGTACTTTTTAGTAATTTTTCTGTTGAAGCTACTTCAGGTAATACTTGTATCTGTAGGGTATTTATCATGGTTCAAAAATACAGATTGAAATTGAACGAATAAGTTTTTTAAAAATTAAATTCTGATTATTTAATAATCTGTATTAGCAATTGTATCTTTGTAAAAAACAAAATTAAGAATGAAAAAGATATTTCTATTTACATTAACCTTAACTGTTTGTCAGTTTGGATTTACTCAGGAAAATACGATAAAATTAAAATCAGGACAATTAAATATAGTCGCTAATAAACAAATAGATAGAGCTGATAACATGAAGTATTACTTCATGGCTTTTAGTGCTATACCTTCAATTGAAGAAAGAGATCAAATAGCTAATTTGGGAGTTACATTTTTAGAATATATTCCAAATAAAACTTATGTAGTAAACCTTGATAAAAAATGTGCATTATCGGCTTTGAATAAGTATGGTGTCATTGCATTAATCCCTATTGAAGGAAAGCATAAATTAGATCCTAAAATTCAAAATAACAATTTCCCAAGGTGGGCTGTTAATGATGGAAAATTATCCATAAAAGTATTGCTTTATAAAGATGCAAATATTTCAATTATGCAAGAGGTATTTAGAAATAAAGGATACAGAATTGATGACATTACTTTACTAAGTAATAGCATCACAATAACAATAAACTCTTCTTATTTAAGCACTATAGCAAATATGAGTTCAGTGTGGTATATTGAACCAATTGATCCGCCATCAGAAAAAGAAAACAAAACATCTAGAACACTAGGTAGGTCAAACACAATAAATACCAAGTATGCTAGTGGTAGGCATTATAATGGTGAGGGAATTAATATCATGATGCAAGATGATGGAATTATTGGCCCTCACATTGATTATAGTGGTCGAATTGATCAGTCAAGTTTTGGTGGAAGTAGTAATAATTTATCTAACACGCATGGTGATCATGTTGCGGGAACCATTATGGGTTCAGGAAATTTGGATCCTATTGCTGCTGGAATGGCAAATGCTGCTTTTTTATATGTTTATAGTTCATCCAACAATAATTATTCTTTGGCTTTTCCTTCTTTATATGTTAATGATGATGTTGTTATTACTTCAAAATCCTATAGTAATGGATGTAATGCAGGTTATACTTCCCTGTCTCAAGAGTTAGATCAACAAATAAATTCACATTCATCATTAATTCATATTTTCTCAGCAGGTAATAATGGTAGTAGTTCCTGTTCTAACCCTTATATTTCGAATACAAATGGTAGTGATTGGGGAAATGTTACGGGTGGACATAAGCAAGGGAAAAATGTTATTGCAGTAGCAAATCTTACTTCTACAAGTGGATTAGCTAATTCATCTAGTAGGGGTCCTGCAGCGGATGGCAGAATAAAGCCTGATATAGGAGCAAAAGGCACTAATGTTAATTCAACAGTTCCAACTAATGATTATGATTCCTACACAGGAACATCTATGTCATGCCCAGGTATTGCGGGGATAATGGGGCAATTATATCAAGGATATAAAGAATTAAATGGAGGTGTAAATCCTAATTCAGCCTTAATGAAAGGAGTTTTATTAAATTCAGCTGATGATTTAGGAAATCCTGGTCCTGATTTTAAACATGGATGGGGTGAAGTGAATGCTTATCAAGCAATTAAAATATTAGAAAATAATCAGTACTTAAACTCTAGTATATCACAAGGAGGAAATAATACACATAACATCATAGTTCCTTCAGGAATAATACAATTAAATGTTATGATCTATTGGCATGATATTGAAGGAAGTGTTAATGCAGCTCCAGCTTTAGTGAATGATATTGATATTAATATGACAAATGCTAATGGTTTGACAGCATATCCTTGGCTCTTAGATACTACAGCTAATGCTACTGCATTAAACTCAAATGCAACTTATGGAAATGATCATATTAATAACATGGAGCAAATTACGATAAATAATCCTGTTTCGGGAAATTATGTTTTGTCAGTTAACGGTTTAACTATTCCTTTTGGGACACAAGAATACTGGGTGACTTATCAATATATTACAGAAGAAGTTGAACTAACCTATCCTATTGGAGGTGAAGGTTTTGTTCCTGGAGAAGATGAATTAATTAGATGGGATGCTTCTGTAGATAATACTCCGTTTACTTTAGAATATACTACTGATGGGTTAACTTGGAATATGATTTCTAATAGTGTTGGTGTAAATTCACGTTACTATAATTGGACTGTGCCAAACACGGTTACAAATCAAGCAAAAGTAAGAATTAGTCGTAATGGAAATATTGACGAAAGTGATTCAGACTTTACTATTATTGGTGTACCACAGAATGTAACAGTAAATTGGATATGTCCTGATTCAATTTATGTATCATGGAATACAGTTAGTGGCGCTACTGATTATGAAGTAAGTATGTTAGGGAATGTTTATATGGATTCAATGACTACAACCACTGCAACGACAACTTTAATTATAAATCCTAACCCTGCAATTACAGATTCTTGGTTTTCAGTTTGTGCTAAGTTAAATGGTGATAAGGGAAGAAGAGCGGTAGCTATTAATGCACAGCCTATCAATATTGGCTGTATGGCTTCTCCATTAGCAAATTTCACTACAATTGGATCGGCATCATGTTCTGGAATTGTTAATTTTATTGATGCTAGTTTTAATCAGCCTAATTATTGGCAATGGGATTTTGGTGACGGAACAATTTCTAATCAACAAAATCCAGTACACACATATTTGCAAGAAGGTACATTTGATGTAAGCCTTTTTGTCTCAAACGGTTTAGGTCAAGATTCTATTTTTCTAACTTCTTTAGTTAGTGTTAATTTTATGCCAGCACCAATTGCTTATAATGATACTTCATATGTTAATCCTGCTACTTTTCAGCTTACTACAGCCGCTAACTCAGTAAATTGGTATACTGATACTCTTGGCAGTGGTTTTGTTTTTTCAGGATCTCCTTTTACGACTCCTTTGTTGAGTGCTAATACCACTTATTATGTTAGAGAGATTGGTGGACCTGCTATATTTGGTGGTCCTGTTGATAATACAATTGGTAGTGGTGGTTTTTATAATAATGACAGGCATTTGTTTTTGGATTGTTACACGCCTTCAACATTAATTTCAGCTGATGTATATGCCAATACTTCACAGGCAATTACTTTCGAGTTAAGAGATAATAATAGTCTCGTTTTAGCAGATACTACCATAACAGTACAAACGGGCTTAAATATTTTGCATCTTGGTTTTGATGTCCCTGTAATGAACAACCTAGAACTAGGAATGAGTGCAGGAGGGTCTGATTTATATAGAAATAGCACAGGTTCAGCATATCCTTATTCTATTGGAAATATTGCAAGTATAACAGGACATAATTCTCCTGGAAGTGCTACTTACCATTATTTCTTTTATAATTTAAAAATGCAAGAAAATTGTATATCTGATTTTGCTGAAGCTACAGCAGTATTTATGCTGCCATCATTTGTTGAAAATGTTATTGAAGATAAATTTTCAATCTATCCTAACCCTGCAACTAATTCGATTAATATAAGTACTGATGAAACTATTAATCATATTTCTATTTTTGATATTAAAGGAAGTTTAATTTTTAGTAAATCCTACCAAAAAAGTCATACTTCTATTAAGGTTAGTGATTTTGCAAAAGGAGTTTATACTATTAAGGTTGTAAGTAAAGAAAATTCAAGTGTACAGCAATTAATTATTGAATAGTGCGATTCTTGTTGGTAATAGCATTGCTAAATATTTTTAGTATTTCTATTTTTGCTCAGGATAAACTGCTAATTGCTCCTTTTTCTATTGTTAATGGAGATACTTTTTTTATAGCTGATGTTCCTGAAGTTGCAGTGTTAGCTTTTAAGGATAAAGAAGAACATAAGAAATATTACATCCTTAAAAAGAGAGTATTGAAAGTATATCCATTTGCTATGTCAGCAAAAGAAAAATTGATGAGTATACAGAAAGGATTAGATTCAATTCCTAAAAGAAAACATAAAAAACGATATACTAGAGAAGTAGCAAAATGGGTAAAAGAAGAGTATGCTGAGCAATTAAAAAATTTAACTATGAGTGAAGGTAAGATTTTAGTTAAGTTGATTTATCGTGAAACTAATACAACCTCTTATGAAATTGTAAAATCTTATAGAGGAAGGTTCAATGCGTTTTTTTGGCAAAGCATGGCTAAGCTTTGGGATAATAACTTAAAAACAGAATATGATCCTGTAAATAATAGAGAGGATATGCTCACTGAACATATTTTAATTCAGGCCAAACTAGAAGGAAAGTTTGAATAAAGAAACAGGATTTGTGCCCGTTTCTTTCTATTATTAAAATCAAAAACCTACTTAGTAAATTTCTTCACAATTTTATTGTCATCAAAAATAATAGCAATAGAATAAAGTCCCGATTCAAGCTGTTCAACATTAATTACAGAGGAAGGATTATTTTCGGTATAAATAACTCTACCTAAAGCATCATAGATTTCTATTTTATTAATTTTCTTATCTGAACTAACATTTAGGGTGTTATTTACAGGATTAGGATATAGTTTTAAAGTATTTATCTCTGTATTTTCAATTGAAGTACTATTGCAATTTGCTTGACAGCCAGTAAGAGAAGTGTATAATCCAGTTCCATCTCCTGGATCAATACAGCCTAAGCTTGCATCACAATTCCATGATGGGGTAGCACCGCAAGCGTTTTGACAATCTTGCAATGACCAATAGTTTCCACTACCATTACCAGGGTCTTGGCAATTACCTGGAGCCACACAATCCCAAGTTGGTTGCGGAGTGCAGTCAAGTATACAGTCATTATAAGATGTGTAATTTCCACTACCATCACCAGGATCATAACAACTATTTAACACCCAATCGCAATCATAGCTTACTGGCGCAGTACAATTTGTTTGACATGATGATAATGTTGTATAGCTTCCACTTCCTGTTCCAGGGTCTACGCATGAATAATTAATACATTCATAAGTTACTGGTTGTTGTACCCCTACATTTTCAAAATAACTAATAAAGTCGTCATCTGTTCCTACAATTAGATCATTGTCACCATCACCATCAAGATCTTTAAAATTAGGTATTCCTCCTCCTTGCCAATTTGGGAAAGATAATCCAAATGGATTTTGAGTTGGCGGTGGATTATATTGAGGTATTGCTGCTGTTCCAGTATTTTCTACATAACCAAAATCAGTTGAATTATAATTTTCTTGAGTAAATATTATATCTAAGTCTCCATCAGTATCAATGTCTTCTAGGGCTAACAAAGAGAATATTCCAGATGGAATTCCAAAAACATTTAATTGAGGTGATGAGAAATTTGGAGCCGTAGGAGAACCAATATTTTCTATAAATAAGAAATTTGCAGCGTAGGTTGAATAATCAAAAGAGAAACCTAAGATGTCAGTGTCTCCATCATTATCGATATCACCTAAAGTCGTATAAACTATCGTTGGGCTGGAAGTTAAGCCAAATTGATTTACAGTTGGGGTAGAGAATTGTGGAGAGCTTGGGCTACCAGTATTCTCGTAATATAAAAAATTAGAACTAACTGCATATGTATTATAGTTCATGCTCACTAGATTTGATAATATATCAAAATCTCCATCATTATCTATATCTATAAATTTATGATGTTGACGTATTCCGAATTCAGGAAAAGTTGGGCTATAAGCTGTAAGTCCAAAAGGATTAATAACTGCATTAGCAAAATTAGGACTAGTCGCAATACCGATATTCTCTTGATAACGGAATCCAAGACCATATCCAAAGCCGCCATTATATTCTCCTGCAAGATAATCAAGATCTCCATCATTATCAAGATCTGCGAATTCAGGATTAATAATAGCCTCATCATTTCCATCTTGTAAATTAAATGGGTCTTGTATTGGGTATGCAAACCATTGAGCATTTGCTGTATTGGTAAATGAAATTCCAATTAAAAGTGCAATTCCACCTAATATTCTCTTCATTCTATTGGCATTTACAATTCCATTTAGTTGGCTAGCCAAATATTTAATTCTAGAAATCAAGTTATTAATTTCTGATTCTAGCTTTTTTTCAGATTTTTGTAATAAAACATTTAATTTTTTAACTAAATACTTCAACTGTCTTTGCTTTCTAGAAAAGTGTTTAGGTCTCATAAATTCTGTATTCTTTATATTAACGATTCAAAAATATACTATTTAAGATCAAATACTATGCTTAGCATAATAAATTAATTTCTAACTTAGTATTATGACTTTTTTTCAATATTTTCTTGACGCCAGAAAGTGGTAGTTGGTATCATTAATCCTTTTTGGTGATCTTTTGTAATTGTATTTAGAATATTTGGCCTTATTTTATCTGCAAGT
>Ga0257121_1000016_pt1 | contig 143257 bp, 134 predicted proteins | sample SI106_100metaG_FD_190180 | JGI IMG/M metagenome (GOLD analysis project Ga0257121, IMG submission 190180) | Marine microbial communities from Saanich Inlet, British Columbia, Canada - SI106_100 | ecosystem: Environmental > Aquatic > Marine > Inlet | place: Canada: British Columbia | collected...
ACTCAATTATTGCCGCAGCTGATTTGGCGCTAGAATCATGATTTAAAAGAACATGAATCTTTTCTAATTCTTTAACAAGTTCGCTATTATCAGACTCTAGTAATGTCATAGCATGATCAGAAATATTATGACCATTAGCATCTTTTTGAATTAATTCTGGTACAACTCTTTTTCCTAAGATCTTATTGGGAAGTGAAACTTCTTTAGTATTAAGTAGACGCTTTACTATTTGATAACTCAAATAAGAGAGCTTATAAATAACAACCATTGGGACTGCCAGCAATGCTACCTCAAGTGCTGCAGTGCCTGATGCAACAAGAACTAAATCAGAATCACTGATTCTTTTGTGTGAATCGCCAATGCTGATTTTTATACCTAAACCTTGAATACTTTGCTCAACCCAATCTTTAAGATGTTCATTAGCAAGAGATAAATTAAAAGTTAATTCGGGGTCTCTTGCCTGCATTAACTTCACAGCCTCAATCAATTCTGGCAATAGAATTTTAATTTCTGATTCCCTAGAGCCTGGCATTAATAAAACGCTTTTGTTCTGCTTATATTTCTCTCTTGGTTTTAAAGTTTCCGCTAGTGGGTGACCAACAAAAATAGCTTTTTGATTATGATGCGTGAAGAAATCAACTTCAAAAGGGAAAAGACATAATACTAAGTCAGTTGAAGCTTTAATTTTTTTGATACGCTTAGATCGCCAAGCCCAAACTGAGGGACTAATAAAATGAATTGTTTTAACGCCTTCTTTCTTTAATGAATGCTCTATCCTAAAGTTGAAGTCTGGTGAATCAACACCAATAAATACATCGGGCTTATTAGAAATGTAGTGATTAGTGACCTTAGCTCTTAAATTTAAGACTGATGGTAGCTTCTTCAATACCTCACTGAGACCCATCACATTAACTTCATCAGTATGCCACAAACTATTACATCCTGCTTCAATCATCTTATCGCCAGCAAGCCCATCGATTTCACAATGGTTATCATTTTGTTTTAAGGCAATGACCAAAGATGAAGCAATCAGATCACCTGAAGTTTCTGCAGCACTGAGGGCAATTTTCATTTCAATTAAGTATTAAAAGAATACAATGAACTCTGTTAAATTTTTTATGACCTAGGTAAGATAATATCAGGGATGTCTTCAAAAGGCTTATAAATAACAATTACACCCCCAATAACTTGGACTAATTCAGCCTTAGAAAACTTAATAATCTTGTTTATGATTCCTTGCTTTTCTTCACGATCGCCAACCCGGAGCTTGATTTTAATTAACTCGTGTTTAAGCATTGTTGATTCAATCTCAGCAATAACGGACTCACTTAGACCATGCTGACCAATCATAACAAATGGCTTTAAATCATGCGCCAAAGATCTTAAGTATTTTTTTTGATTATTAGTTAACTTCATCTTTAAATATAGTTTCATTCTCAAATAGTGATTCGATAGTTTCTCTTTTTCGCACTAAACTATGAATCTTTTCACTCACCATTACTTCTGGCACTCTTGGTCTGGAGTTATAATTTGAACTCAAAACAAATCCATAAGCACCCGCAGTTAAGATTGCAATATAGTCTCCTTTTTCTAAAGTCAGCTCTCTATCCTTAGCCAAGAAATCTGAAGTCTCACAAACTGGACCTACGATATCCCACGAGTCAGTGACACCTTTTGAATTGTCTTCTATCAAAACCGCCTCATGATATGAATCATAAAGAGCAGGTCTGATTAGATCATTCATTGCGCCATCTACAATTGCAAATGACTTTATATCATTTTGCTTCAAGTATTCAACTTTTGTTACAAAAATACCTGCATTTCCAACAATTGATCGCCCTGGTTCAGCCAAAATTTTCATACTGCCAACTTTACTAATCACAGTATTGATGTAATCCTCAATAATGATTATTTTTTCTTGGTCATAGCTCACGCCAACTCCACCACCAATATCTATGTGATCAAGATCTATATTTTCTAATTTCAACTCTTCAATCAAATCTAATGCCCTTTCAAGCGCCTCTATAAATGGAGAAAGATCTGTGATTTGAGAGCCAATATGATAATCAAGTCCGCAGACTTCAAGATTATCAGAAAGGTTTGCTTTTTTATACATAGACAAAGCTACTTCAACGCTAACACCAAACTTGTTTTCAGTAAGGCCTGTTGAAATATATGGATGCGTCTTTGCATCTACATCTGGATTTACTCGTATTGATATTGGGGCATGAACTCTCAAAGAGGATGCCACGGACTCAATACGGTCTAACTCATCTTCAGATTCTACATTAAAGCAATAAATACCATACTCAAGAGCTTTGCGTATTGAGTTTTCAGTTTTTGCAACACCTGAGAAAACGCATTTACCTGGATCTCCGCCTGAAGCAATGACTCTCTCTAGTTCCCCAAGAGAGACAATATCAAAACCAGAGCCTAAATTAGCAAGAACATTTAATACTGCAAGATTAGAATTAGCCTTTACAGCATAACAAATCAGATGAGGATGAATTCCAAATGACTTTTCAAATATTTTCCAATTAAATTCTATTTGACTTTTTGAATAAATATAAAGTGGTGAGCCATACAAATTCATTAAGTCAGAAACAGATAAAGACTCAGCATAAAGATGTTTATTTTGAAAATTGAATGCGTTCAATTGATTTTTTTCAATTAACTACTAGTGGTTGATTCGACTGAGTCTACTTGAGACTCTTCTACTGGCACTAAATCACCCATTCTGCCGCATGCTGCTATAGTAATAACAAGAGAGACTAGTAAAATGAATTTAATTTGGTTTCTCATGGCGTAACAATTCTTTTTTCAATAGGTATATTTTACACAAAGGCTTTAAGCTGTTGCATAAACAAATCTCTAGGGATATTGTAGGCACCCAAACTTTCTAAATGTTTATTCTCCACTTGACAATCTATTAATTGATAATGACTATTTTGCAATAAAGATGCGAATGCCACTTTCGAGGCATTACTTACCAATGAAAACATAGATTCACCAAAAAAAACTTCTCCTAATGCCACCCCATATAATCCACCCACAAGTTCTCCATCCTCAAAAACTTCATATGAGTGCGCATATCCAGCCTCGTGTAGATTAGAATAAGCTTCGACCATTTCATCATCAATCCATGTACCTGACTGCCCCAATCTGGGAGCTTCTTGGCATTGCGTAATTATCTTGTTGAATGAAGTATCTACCAAAACATTAAATCTTGATGAGTCAATCGTCTTTTTTAAACTTTTTGATAAATGAAAAGTGCTCGGGGTAATAACCATTCTGGGATCTGGAGAATACCACAGTATAGGTTCATCTTTGCCATACCAGGGAAATATGCCTCTTGAGTATGCCTCCAAGAGTCTATTTAATGATAAATCACCGCCTACAGCGATTAATCCATTTGGGTCTTGAAGGGCTAAATCTATATCAGGAAAATTTGAGTTATCTTCATCAAGCCAAAATGATCTTGGTAAGTCAATCATCTTAGCATTTAAAACGAATGAATGTGATAATGGCACAAAATTCATTCATATATATGATCTGGATCAAGTCCATTACATTGCCTATCAACCATTTTATGATATAAAGATTCGAGACTTTTTGTAAACTTGTGTGAATCAAATAATGAGGCTGTTGAGATATTTCCATCTAACTTATCTTTAATTAATTTTAATTTTTTTGGTTTTGATGCTAATTCAATAGCCAAAGATTCGTATTCATCTTGAGTTGAAGTGATTAGTTCTGGAATATTTACAGCATTCAATAAACTTGCAGCCATCCTTGCGGGGAAAGAATTTCCACAGAGAGTTAAAACTGGTAGCCCCATCCACAATGCATCACTAGCGGTAGTTCCTGCATTATAGGGTTGAGTATCTAAAAAAAGATCCGCAACTCGATATCTTGCTAGGTATTCAAATTTGGATAATCGCTTTCCAAAAAAAAGTCTTGATGAATTTACCCCTCTGTTAGATATTTCTTTTTGCAAGTTAGTTTTTGCCACTTCATTGTCAGCGTAAATTAACAGAATACTACCTTTAACTTCCTTTAGAATTCTAGCCCAGCTATCGAATGTTTTTGGTGTGATTTTATAAGTATTATTGAAGCAACAAAATATAAAACTACCCTCAGGAAGCCCAAGATCCTTTCTGTTGAAAGAAATTTCTGGGCGTATTCGCTTAGAGTCATTAGCCTGATAACTCGGTAAATATGCAATTTTTTCTGTATAGTATTTTTGGTTTTTTATTGGAATAATGGTTGAATCTGCCAATATATAATCATAATAATCTGCTCCCATTGTCCCTAGGTAACCAATATAGCTGACCTGAATAGGAGCAGCAAACCTAGAAAAAATTCCCATCCTTTGAAAATCAGTAAAGCCTGCTAAATCTACTGCAATATCAATATCTATTGATCTTGAAAGTTTGACTACATCATCATCAGATAAGGATTGAACATTATGAAAATAATCTACTCCTAGACTGATTCGACGATTCATTTCATCTTTTGTAACTGGACCAAAATAAAAACCGTGTATTTCAAACTGATCTCTATCATGAAGTTCATAGATTTCTGCTGTCAGAGTAGAAACAGGATGACTTCTAAAATCTGGAGAAAAATATCCTATTTTTATTTTAGATTTTTTAGATTTAGACAAATCATTTAATTGTTGAGTGTTGGCAGGATATTTATCTTTGACATAATTTTCAGATACTTTTTTCAAAATATCTGGCTCATCTGTAAGTGAAAGCAATGGGAAAGGATTTGAGGCTTTCTCATTTTTTTTAATTTTAGTTTTTAAATCCCTTAATTCCTTGGACAGGTTATTCCAAAGGCATAATCGCATTTTTGCATTTAGCAACTCTCCTAAAATATAATCGAGATCAGGATTTAATAGAATTGAACGTTGGTAACTATCAACAGCTTTTTCTATTTGGCCAAGTTTTATTAGAGTCTCACCTCTATTAGAAAAAGCATTAGCATAATTTGGATTAAGAGCAATTGCTTGATCATAGCTTTCAAGAGCTTCATCAAATCTATTAAGGTTTTTCAAGGCATTACCTCTATTTGAAAATGCTCGAGCATAATCGGGCTTAATGTTGACTGCATGATTATAGTTATCTAGAGCTTCATCAAACCTATTAAGATCCATAAGTGCGTTACCACGATTAGAGAAGGCTTCAGCATAGCTAGGAACAATAGCGATTGCACGATCATATTTGTCAATTGCATCTATAGGACGATTATGCCTCTGAAGAACAACCCCTAAATTATTAAGTGCATCTGGCTGATTTGAGTCTATATTGAGAGACTTTTCAATTAACTTAATTCCATCCTCTAGACTATTTTTTTGAAGCTTTAAAGTACCTAAATTACTCAGTAGAAAAGTATCTTTAGGCGACTGCTTAAGTAACTTATTGTAATATATCTCAGCTTCGTCAAGCTGCCCACTCTGATGAAGCGATAAAGCCTCTTGTATCACTTGAGCTTGCTTAGAACTTGACATTAAATTAGATTTTTTTTGTGAAGGCATAACATTTCAATAGAGCTAATACAATTTAAATAAATTAACTATATAAACAGAAAAAACAATTACTCCTATTTGCATGTGACAAATCAATATAAGGTCAAAGTAAAATATCGATAGATAGCAATCAAATTAATTTTGGCGATTCATAATAATTTCTCTCACCATGTATAGAGCAAGTAAGCTTCTTGCTTCAGTTAAATCTTCTTGGTAAGTTAGTTTTTCAAGATCAGATAATTTATGTTGAACAATTTCAAGAGGCTCTGGCTCATCACCTTCTGCAGCCTCCTCATAAAGATCTTCTGCAAGAACAATGTGAGTCTCGCTTGATTGATACCCAGGTGCAAGAGTGATTGTTTTAAGAAAGGTTAGCTTGTTTGCGCCATACCCTATTTCCTCTTTTAACTCTCTCCCTGCAGCCTCAATTGGAGTTTCTCCCTTATCTATTTTCCCCTTAGTGAGTCCCAATTCGTAACGCTCAGTACCCCCAGAAAATTCATAAATCATTAGTACAGTATCATCATCAAGCAATGGTACAACTAGAACCGCTCCATTTCCGCGAGACATTAGTCTCTCATAGACACGAGTTACTCCATTCGAGAATTCGACATCCATTGACTCAAGATTAAAGATCCGACTCTTAGCAACAGTATGAATATTTGTTAATTTTGGCTTTTTTCTCATATCCAATATTATGCCATTTCTTATAAAAAAATTTGATGCAAAGAATTAATTAAATCGTTATATATCTTGCCACAAGAGAGGAAAAAAACTATCATTTAACTCATCACTTTCATTCAATTTATACTTTAAATAAATTCTTCCAGTTCCACCACAATTGGTTGGGTGAAATTTGGCATCATTTGGCACGCAATGAGCAACTATTGCTCTTCGATGATGATTTGAATTGTTTGCTCCAGATCCATGCCATGTTTTACCATGGTGAAATGAAACACCTCCTGCAGGAACTTTAACTGAATCAATATGGAGGCTCTTATCATTTTTCTTTACATAAATATTGAGCTCTTTTTTATAGTCATTAGGCGCATGAAAATTTTCAGAAGGGGGGCATAAATCCCATTTGTGAGATCCCCTAGCAAACTCTAAGGTCCCATTTTCCTCAAAGGTGTCATCCAGAGGCATCCAGCAGGTCACCATTGTTTGAGGGATTATCCAGTCATCATATGCAGCATCTTGATGAAAATTTAAGGCTCTTCCTAGGGGAGGCTTCCATAAAACATTGTCTTGAACAAGCCTAGTACCATTCCACCCCATTAAGTTGGAAACACACTCCCCAATAATTGGATTACAAACTAATCGTTTAATAAGGCGATCCGATTTCCATGCATTACAAATTTGTCGAGTCACATCGCTTGGATCTCTTTCTTGCTTCCAATTCCACTCATCTGGCTCAATGCCAGTTTCAAAGCTTCCTTCAAAAAGAAGGCTGATTCTTGTTTTAAGATCCTCTAAATATTGCAAATCTATAAACTTATCAATAGTTAGAAATCCATTATTATTAAAATCAATCAATTGCTTTTGGGTGATTGAAGCATTAATCATTTGAAACATTCCTCAGTTTAAATCTACTTAGTTATTTAACTCTTCAAACATCATTAAAGCAGAAGTATCGCTATAAGTATGGCCTTTATCCATTAAGTTAATATATCGGTCATACACCTCTTGAGTAAAAGATAGTTTTGTGTTATTTCCCTCTGCTTGATCTATACAGTAGCCTAAATCCTTCACCATCCACTTTATAGCAAAACCAAAATCAAACTCCCTTTGGTGCATTGTTTTTCCTCTATTTACCATTTGCCATGATTGAGCAGCGCCTCCAGAAATAGCAGACAACAACTTATCCATATTCAGATTCTCAGATTCAGCAAAAAGCAATCCCTCAGACAAACCTTGTAATAAGCCCGCTATACAAATCTGATTCACCATTTTTGCCAATTGCCCAGATCCAGAATCTCCCATAAGAGTAATACTTTTAGAATATGTTTTAATGATTGAGTCACACGAATCCAATATATGAGAATCACCACCCGCCATAACACTCAGAACTCCATTGATGGCACCTGCCTCCCCTCCACTTACTGGCGCATCAATAAATGCTATGTTCTTTGATTTTAGTGATTCGTTTAGGTGTTTTGCTAGCTTAAAGGAAGTTGTAGTATGATCAATAAAAATGGAACCATTTTTAAGATGAGGCATCATTCCATCATCTGAAAAAACGATTTCCATCATATCTTCATCTCTTCCTGTGCATGTAATGACAACATCTGCATCTTTAACAGCATCTTCAATAGTTTCTGCAACTCTACCCTCATATTCACTTCCCCATTTCGAAGACTTTTCTGAGGATCGATTAAAAACACTTACATTGAATAATCCAGATCTTGATAAATGTCCCGCCATAGGATAACCCATGGTTCCCAAACCAACAAACGTCACGTTTCTTTTCTTGCTCATACTGTTTCCTGTATTATTGTTATTAAAATTAGTATAAATTATACGACAATGTCATCTATACTACATTCACAGTTAAACAAACATCTAGCTTTAGCCTCTTATCAAAAAAAAACTTTTCTATATTTAAATGTCTCTTCCAAGTTATTGGCAGCAATCTAAAGAATTCTTAACGCACGCAGACCCCAAACTAGCAAGGTTAATTCTGGAACACCGGCAATACAGTATTTCTTCGCGTGGCGATGCTCTAGAAACACTTCTTCGATCAATAGTCGGCCAACAAATCTCAGTTCAAGCTGCAGCTAGTGTTTGGGGAAAATTAGCTCAGAAAATTGGCAAGGTAAAACCAGAAAACGTTCTTTTAATAAGCTTTGACGAACTTAAATCTTGTGGCCTATCAAAACACAAAACTCAATACATAACCAATATTTGTAATCATTTTATTAACTTCTCAATTGAGGATCACTCATATTGGGAAAATAGAACATTCCAACATATTTATGATGAGTTAATTACTATCAAAGGGGTTGGCCCATGGACTGCAGAAATGTTTGGAATGTTTTACTTGCTGGAAAAAGATATATTTCCTATTAAGGATATTGGAATTATAAGGGCAATGAATCAGATATATGGCGAAGGAAAACCCCTCAGCTTAGAAAAAATAATTGCAATCTCAGAAACGTGGAAGCCATATAGGAGCGTAGCCTGCTGGTTTTTATGGCGCTCGATTGACAGTGAAGAAGTTCTTTACTAATGCTCTAGCTCTTCGACAACTAGGTCACCCATCTGCTCTGTTCCAACCACTTTGTCGCCATCAGCTGCAATATCCATTGTTCTATAACCTTTATCTAAAACTTTGCTTACAGCAATGTTAATTTTATCCGCCAATTCTCCTTGATTAAGAGAGTACCTAAGCATCATTGATACTGACAAGATTGTTGCTAGTGGATTTGCTATATCCTTTCCAGAAATATCAGGAGCCGAACCATGGATAGGTTCATACATCCCAAAATTATTTTTATCCAATGAGGCAGATGGAAGCATTCCAATTGAACCTGTTAGCATGGCTGCGCAATCCGATAACACGTCTCCAAAAAGATTGCTCGTCACCATGACATCAAATTGTTTTGGATCTCTCACAAGCTGCATTGCTGCATTATCAACATACATATGAGAAAGCGACACATCAGGGTAGTCTTTAGAAACTTCTTCCATAACCTCTCTCCATAGCTCACACACTTCGAGGACGTTTGCCTTATCAACCGAACAAACACGTTTTCCTCTTTTTTGAGCGATTTGAAAAGCGGAGTGCCCAATTCGGGCAACTTCAGATTCATAATAGGTGGCTGAGTTAATCCCAAAACGCTCACCGTCTTTTATTTCAACTCCTCTTGGCTCACCAAAATAGATTCCTCCAACAAGTTCACGCACAATCATTAAATCAAGGCCAGAAACAATTTCGGTCTTTAGACTTGATGCATTAGCTAATTGAGGATATAAAATTGCAGGCCTTAAGTTTGAAAATAACTCGAGCTCAGAGCGAATACCTAGTAGTCCTCTCTCGGGCCTCAAAGCTCTCTCTAAAGGCTCCCACTTTGGCCCTCCAACAGCGCCTAATAATATCGAATCACACTCTTTTGCAACCCTTATAGTCTCGTCGGGAAGAGGCGATCCAGTTTCATCATATGCGATGCCTCCAATGAGTCCATCTACAAGATTCATACCCATTGAATGATTAGAGTTTAATGAATCTATGACTTTTACTGCTTGAGCAACAATTTCAGTACCTATACCATCGCCAGGCAGAATTAGTATTTTTGACATTAATTTTTTCCTTATATCATTTAAGCAAATTAGAAGTCTTATTTTAAGATTTCAAATCTGCCACATCTAAATTTCAACCATATCGAAATCTTCCTTTTCAGAGCCGCATACTGGGCAAGTCCAATCATCAGGCACATCAGCCCAGAGAGTTCCTGGCTCGATTCCTTCATCTGGAATCCCTTTTGACTCATCATAAACCCATCCACACATCGTACATTTAAATTTCTTCATAATGGGTTAGCCTTAAACAAGGTATTTTGTATCCTTAAAGTTAATTTCTAATATCAAATAATTATACATTTTGTTCATTATCAATTGATAATCAAAATTTATATGTGTTCACCACATAAGAACTATTATGTTTGGTATTAATATTAACTTAGGAAATCCAGTATAAAATATCGCAATGCTCAAAATTTATAACACCCTAAGCAATCAAAAAGAAGAATTCCAACCTATTGATACGAATAATGTTGGAATTTATGTTTGTGGCATGACAGTATATGACTTTTGTCATATGGGGCATGCCAGAGTATTAGTTATGTTTGACGTCATTACTCGTCATCTAAGGCGGAGCTTTTCTAGTGTCAGATATGTAAGAAATATTACAGATATTGACGATAAGATTATTGCTAGGGCAATCGAAAACAATGAGGATATCTATTCACTAACAAACCGATTCATTGATGCGATGCATGAAGATGAAAAAGCACTCGGTGTTTTGAGTCCTGACATCGAACCTCGTGCTACTGAATCTATTGATAAGATGATTGATATGATTGAATCGCTCTCAAAAAAAGGCTTAGCTTATCAAGGAAAAAATGGTGACGTATTTTATTCAGTCAGAAAATTTAAGAATTATGGCAAACTTTCTGGAAAAAATTTAGATGATCTTTTGGCAGGAGCTCGTGTAGACATCGAGAGTAATAAAGAAGACCCACTTGATTTTGTTCTTTGGAAAAAAGCAAAATCGAATGAACCTAGTTGGTCTTCACCTTGGGGAGAAGGAAGACCTGGATGGCATATTGAATGTTCAGCTATGTCAAATCATTTTATCTCTAATCATTTTGATATTCATGGAGGTGGAATGGACTTAACATTCCCTCACCATGAAAATGAAATTGCGCAATCAGAGGGCGCAAATAACTGCAAATTTGTTAATACTTGGATGCACGTTGGCTTTGTCAATATTGATGATGAAAAGATGAGTAAATCACTTAATAATTTTTTTACTATTCGTAATGTTTTAGATAAGTATGATGGTGAAACACTTCGATACTTTCTTATAAGTAGTCATTATCGCTCCCCTTTGAATTTTAGTGAGACAAACATTGAAAGCGCCAAGTCAGCACTAAAAAGACTCTACAATGCTACGAAAGGTCTATCTAAAAAAACAGATGCAGCTCTACTTGAAACAAAATATGAAGACCGCTTCAATGCTGCACTAAATGATGACTTCAATACCCCCATTGCACTGAGCATACTTTTTGAAATTGCGAAACAAATCAATATCGAGCGTGCTACAAATCTTGCAAAAGCAAATGCATTAGCAAAACAACTCATTAAGCTTGGAAACTTTATTGGCATTCTTGAATATAATGCTGAAGAATACTTAAAACAAGGCTCTGAATTATCAGAAGCTGAAATTTATAATAAAATATTACAAAGAGAATCTGCAAGAAACTCAAAAGACTTTGCAATGTCAGATCAAATCCGTGATGAGCTTTTAGCACTTGGTATTATTCTTGAAGATAGTGTAAATGGAACAACTTGGCGCAGAAAGTAATCTCAATTTAGATTGGAGTCTAATAGATACCATCTTACTTGACCTTGATGGAACGCTCTTAGATTTAAATTTTGATCTTGAGTTTTGGCTTGAATATATTCCAAAGGTTTATTCAAAAAAAAACAATATTAGCATTGAAGATGCTAAAAAAATAGTGATATCCATGATTCACTCTCAAGAAGGGAAGCTGACATGGTATTGTCTCGATTATTGGGAAGAGCAGCTTAGTCTAGATATTATGAAACTAAAGGGTGATATTTCTCATCTAATTCAAGTGCATAATCATGCATTAAATTTCCTTCAGGTCGCAAAAAAAAGTAATAAGCGCATATACCTAGTTACCAATGCCCATAGAAAAGGAATAAATCTAAAGATGAAAAAATCTGGACTTCAAGATTATTTTGATGATATTGTCTCTTCGCATGACTATGGGGTCCCAAAACAAGAGCAAAAATTTTGGGAAGAATTAACTAAACAAATTGGCTTAGATAAAGAAAGAGCAATATTTTTTGATGACTCTTTAGATGTTCTTGAATCGGCTTCAAAGTTTAATATAAAAAATATAATTGCAATCAGCAAACCTAGCTCCAAAATTCCGAAAAAAAATGTACCTGGATTTATGAATGTAGAAAATTTTTTTGGAGTTACCCCAAAATAATAGTCAATTATTTTATTTGCTTATTGATAATGAAACAATTTGACACATTCGTATTGTTAGTGGACTTTAAAATTTCTAATTAATATAATTAAACTGTAGTTTAGAATTATTAAAAGCTATATTTATGTCAAATGATATACTCTTCAAATAAAGAGAAAATCTATAAGCCTTGCCTAAGATTCGTATACTAAAACAAGTCTTAAATCTTTTTTAACTATAAACGATAATAGAATATTATGAAAAATGCCTTTTATGCACAGTCTGGCGGAGTAACTGCCGTAATTAATGCTTCAGCAAGTGGTGTAATTGAAACAGCTCGTAAACACTCAGACAAAATTGGCACCGTCTATGCAGGAGAAAATGGAATCATAGGTGCTCTAACAGAAAACCTCATTGATACATCAGCTGAATCAGATGCAGATATTGCCGCTCTTAATCATACACCCTCAGGGGGTTTTGGCTCTTGTCGCTACAAGATGAAATCACTTGAAGCAAATAGAGCTGAATACGAACGCTTAATTGAAGTTTTTAAGGCACATAATATTGGTTATTTTTTCTATAACGGTGGCGGTGACTCTGCTGATACCTGCCTAAAAGTTTCTCAATTATCTGAAAGTATGGGGTTTCCAATTCAAGCAATTCACATCCCTAAAACTGTCGATAACGACCTACCAGTGACTGACAATTGCCCAGGTTTTGGATCTGTCGCCAAGTATATTGCTGTTTCTACGATGGAAGCAAGCTTTGACGTTGCTTCAATGGCAGCCACTTCAACCAAAATTTTTGTTCTTGAAGTTATGGGGCGTCATGCTGGTTGGATAGCAGCAGCTGGAGGACTGGTTGACTCTTCAATACCCGTCGTTATTCTGTTTCCAGAAGTTGACTTCAATGAAGAAAAATTTTTAGCAAAAGTTGATAAGAATGTTAAAGAGTATGGATACTGTACCATTGTTGTTTCAGAGGGAACTAAGTGGCCTGATGGCACGTTCCTTGCTGAGCAAGGAACTCGTGATGACTTTGGTCATGCTCAGCTTGGAGGTGCAGCACCAGTTGTTGCTAATATAATCAAAAAAGCTTTAGGCTATAAATTTCATTGGGCTGTGGCCGATTACCTTCAACGTGCAGCAAGGCATCTAGCATCCAACTCTGATGTTGAGCAGGCATATGCCCTTGGAAAAGCCGCAGTTGAAATGGCCCTTGATGGAAAAAATTCAATCATGCCGTCGATTGTTCGAATATCAAACAACCCTTATCAGTGGGAAATTGGTTATGGTGAATTAAAGGATATTGCAAATGTAGAAAAAATGATGCCGGAAAGCTATATTTCAGAAGACGGTTTTTCTATCACGAATTCATGTCGTGAATATTTACTTCCACTTATTGAAGGTGAGAATTATCCGCCGTATAATAATGGATTGCCAGACTATGTTGTAATGAAAAAAATCAAGGTAGAGAAAAAACTACCTTCCTTTGAAGTTTAAATAAAAGGTGCTCAAATGAATGTTATTTTGTTAGGCCCGCCGGGTGCTGGAAAAGGTACTCAAGCGGCACATATTTGTGAAAAATTTAATATTCCCCAGGTTTCAACTGGTGACATGCTGCGAGCAGCGGTAAATTCTGGTTCACCGGTTGGTCTAGAAGCTAAAAAAACAATTGATGCGGGAAAACTTGTTCCTGATGATCTAATCATAGCCCTTGTTAAAGACAGGATTCAATTACCTGATTGTCATAATGGATACTTACTCGATGGATTTCCAAGAACCCTAAATCAGGCAAATGCACTTAAATTAGAAGGAATCAAAATTGACTATTGTGTTGAGGTCAAGGTTCCAGATGATGATATTGTTGTTAGAATGTCGGGACGTCGAGTTCATCTTTCTTCAGGTAGAACATACCATGTTAAATTTAATCCGCCCATTGAGAAGGGTAAAGATGATATCACTGGAGGAGAGCTCATTCAGCGTGTCGATGACAACGAGGAGATTGTTAAGGGCCGGCTAAAGATTTATCACAAGCAAACTGAGCCATTAGTTAAATACTATCGCAATGATGAGGGTGAATCTGCAACTGGCACGAAATTCATTACTATCAATGGCATTGGGACCCTAGAAGAGGTTAAGGATAGAATTACAACTGCATTAATGAGCTAAATCTTTCTAAAGATCAATTTTAAACTTCACCCTCTTGGTTCCATCTTCTGAACCCTTAACTAAGACCTTATCATTGTTAATGTCGTAAGTCAGAGAGTCTCCACTAAAGGAGTCGAAACCCTGAACTAAATAGGCATCTCCAACCAAAAAAATCATCCCGTCATTGACGTCGTAAGTAATTAGGGTTGCAGTTGCCTCGATTAAGCGCGCCTGATTTTCTTGACTTTGAATATACTTGGCAGGCTGATCAGGGGTTCCTTTTGCTATCATAGTTTCAACGCCATCAGCGTTAGTTTGCACCTGGATAATTTCAGCGGTCATCACTAGAGAACCTTGCCTAACTTCTGCATCGCCAATAAACTCATTAAAACCAGCAGTTTCATCAACCATTACTGATTCAGCTTCAATCTCTATCGGTTGCTGCGCATCCTCGGTCAAAGCGAATGTATAGGTCGATAAAAATAAAGCAATCAATAAAATCAATTTATTCATAAGTCGCTACAACCTCATCCGTTAATTTAAGTTTCTTTGCAATAGCATCATAATGCATTTTTTTTGCCCTTATGTCAACCGTATTTGATTGAAAACGAGAAGGCGAATTGGACTTAAAAATCTCACTACCATTTGACTGGTCAATTATAAGATTATAGCTAGTGAGTGAGCTCCCAAATCCATTAACAACTGTAACATCACCAAGAAGTTTAGTTTGCTCTAGGTTCATATTAATATCAACACCCTTATCTGAATTCGCTATGTTTTCTTTTGATCGATATACGGTCTTCTCTTTACTTTCATATCTTTTTTCACCCAGACTATGACTGATAAATAAGTTTTTTGTAACTAAGGTTGCGCCATTATCTTGAATAATCTCAACATCACCATTTAAATTCATTAAGTCACTATTAATATTCATGTCCATACCTTGCGCTCTGATTTTTGCCTTCTCGCCCAAATAAAAGACATCCCTATTACTATTGATTTGATCCCCTTTAACAACCAATAGTTCAGTATCAATTTCATGAGAAATACCGCTCACAGTTTTTATTTCAACCTCTCCAATAAAATGAATCGTTCCTGATTTAAATAGAACTGCACGGTTAGAGGTTAAAGTTAAAGTCTCATCTTGCTTCTCATCAAAAGTTGTCACTTTTACTGTGTCTAACTGAACTGGGGAATTCTTAAAACTTTTATAAACATCAGCCTCAATAGTATGCAATAGAACCTGGTCACTAGAATATTCCTTGATGATAAAGTTATCGATTTTTTCAAGGTAAGGTGTATCTTTAATCTGCTCTTCACTGAACTCTGATTCTTTAGTTGATTTTTCAAAATCAGAGATACTTAAAATATTGTCTTGAAATATCCAAAGAATAGCTACCAAGACTATAATAAAAACAATAACTGATTGAATTTTCTTAGTTTGAAAAATTGCCATACTATGCTACATCAAAGAATACAGGGATTGTACGCAATTACTCCAGACAAAGGTTTTGATATGACCCTTATTGAGAATGCAATTAAAAAACATAAAGTTAATATTCTCCAATACCGCCGCAAGACTCTGGACATAAAAAATAAGCTAGATGAAGCGAAAAAATTGCTTGAACTATGCAAAGAACATAATACTTTATTTATAGTCAATGATGATATTAACCTTTGTGAGAAAGTAGGAGCGGATGGTATTCATATTGGTCAAAGTGATATCAATGCTAGGTTAGCAAGAGCAGCTCTAGGTAAGAAATTCATCATTGGTGTAACGTGTCATGATAGTCTTAAGCTTGCCATCGATGCTGAAAACAATAGTGCTGACTATATCGCTTTAGGAGCGATATTTCACTCAATCAATAAGCCAAAGGCGATTCATTGTCCCCTTTCAATAATTAACAACATTAAAAAAAATATTAACATTCCTATTGTTGGTATTGGTGGCATTAACTTTGAAAATCAGAGCCTGGCTTATGACGCAGGTTGTGATGCAGTCGCTATGATTGATGGTCTTTTTGGCTAGAAAATCGAGCATTATTTTTATAGTTATAGCCGCCTATTAAGCCATTTTTGGACATCACTAGTTGCCATAATTGATTCCTTCTAGAGCGAAACGTACCAGCACACATTAACAAATAATACTCCCACATTCGCTTAAATCTCTCGTCATATGATTCTTTTAAACTATCGTAATTATTTTGAAAATTATCATTCCATGCCATTAGCGTTGTGTCATAGTCCTGACCAAAATGATGCCAGTCCTCAATAACAAAGATGCCTTGCACCGCGTCACTAATCTGTGCTACTGAAGGAACCATTCCGTTAGGGAAAATATATTTGTTTGTCCATGGATCAGTTGATCGTGCAGGCGTATTACGTCCAATTGTGTGCAGTAAAAATAATCCATCATCACTTAAGCATCTGTGGGCAACTTCCATGTAATCTCTATAATTTTTATACCCCACATGCTCAAACATTCCTATTGACACTATTGCATCATATTTTGTATCTACCTCTCTATAATCCATTAATTCAAAAGTTGCACTCAGTCCTTCACAGGATTTTTTAGCGTAATTCATTTGCTTTTTTGATACGGTAATTCCATGGACACTGACACCATAATTTTCAGTAGCATATTTTGCAAAAGCACCCCAACCAGATCCAATTTCAAGAACACTCATACCAGGCTTTAAATGAAGCTTTCTGCAAACCAAATCCAATTTATTAACTTGGGACTGGTCTAAGTTATCAGTATTTCTCCAATAACCGCATGAGTAGTTCATCCTTTTATCAAGCATCATTGTAAATAAATCATTGCCAGTATCATAATGCTCTTCACCAACAATATAAGCTCGCTTTATATTTTGAGCATTAAAAATATAGGCTTTTAAAACATGCATTAAAAAAGAGGGATTTGTTACTTTGACTTGTTTATCAATTCTTCCGCGAAGTAATCGACAACTAAACTCATCTAAGGCTTTACAATCCCACCATCCATCCATATAGCTTTCACCAAGCGCTAATGATCCGCCACTTAAAATGCGTGAATAGAAAAGTTCATTATGTATCTGAGGATCACACAGACGGGAACCATTGATCTGAATATCAACTGATTCAAATAGCTTAGTTACTGTTTCTTTAAAATCAGCCAAATCTTAAAAATACATTACCCCGTTGCCGATAAATCTTACCATATAACGATTTAATATGGAAATGAGTAGAGTCCCTAAAGTGATGATGAAGCAGGTCCAGATTTGAAAATTGCAGTGAAACTTAAAATTAGAATGACTAGGAACCAAATAAACGACCAGCCAGCCATACTTAAGCCAAAAAATTGCCAAGGTATCTCAGCACAATTACCATCGCCCATGAATAATGCATTAATTACATCTGCAAAAGGAAACACATCAATAATGTATTCAAGTGGTGGACCACACAAAGGAACCTCGTCTTCAGGAAGCCCTTGAAGCCATACCTGGCGACCTGAAATCCACATACCCGCTAAAGCAAAAAGCGACAAAAAGAGAGAATAGATTTTACTAAAATTAATTTTTGGATTATGAAGAAAAGCTATGAATGAGCTGACACCAATTAAGCAATAAAAGAACTGCTGAGTAATACATAGAGTACACGGCTCTAGCCCTAAAATTTTCATACTATACGCTGCATAGCCAAGCAATGATCCAGCAAGCAAAAAAATAATCAAATGAATCTGACGGGGTGAAAATTTATTAAAAAAATAACTCATTGCAGCTTCCTTCTGTTAACTATTTCCATATCTTGCAAGTCGCTCAGGATCATCTAGTCTTGGTCTAGAAAAAAACTTATTAATCATAGGTATAAAAAATTCTAACGACTTTGATTCATAGTCAGGATCAAAGCAGTTTTGATCATAATGATGACAAAAATTTACTGCATCCTCATACCACGGATTTTCAATAAAAACCTCCCTAGCATTTCTGTCACCGCCAGAGTAATGCGCATAATAATACATTTGAAAAACACCGTGATGCTTAATAACCCAATAGATTTTCTCTGAAACAAATGGTCGAAGGATGGCAGCGGCCATTTCAGAATGAGAATAGGGTGCAAGAGGGTCACCAATGTCGTGAAACAAAACAGCCATCACCATTTCTAAATCCTCCTCAGCTAAAAAAGCCCTAGTTGCGCCTTGTAAAGAGTGTTCGAGTCGACTAACTTGATAACCCGATAGACTAGAATCCAATGCTTTTAACGCATCAATGAGTCGAGAGGGTAGATCTTCTAAATATTGATTTTCGAGTTTATCAAGAAAGGCATACTCCTCAGCAGTTCCATTTTCCATGCTAATAAAATCAACCTTGTTCATAGCTCACATCTTACAGCAATATAACTACTTATAACCTTTTTGCGCTATCCTTTAGTAGCCCTGCGACATAATGTGAAAATGAATGCCTAACCATCATAAATAAACTTTGCTTATAACGATAAACAAATACAGGAGCTTGGCCAAAAGTAGTTGAAACAGCCTTTCCATCCTTTAGAGAATCTTCAATATCATAGCTCATCCATCGTGCTAAAAGATTATTAGTTTGATCTCCAGTGAACTCAAGAATTCCATAAGCTCCAGAATTATCACTGATTGAAACACCTGCTGGGAGTGATGCTAGCTTTTCTTCTATTTCCATCTTATGATTAGGCTTTAACAAAACCCAAAATTCATCGGGGCTGATCCAAAAACATCTTGAATCGTTATCTCCATTTGTCATTTCAAGCGCGCCTGGAAGCTTCAGATTAAAGATATCTTTTGCCGCCTTAGTATTGTTTGTCGAACTTTTAGATGTTCTTAGGACAAGCAAAGAATTTCCAGATACCTCTTGAGAGATTAAGTTTTTCTGATTAATTAAAAAACCATCGCCATCAGTCACTGGATCAAAAGTCGACCTAAATATTGGTTCAATTTCGTTTTTAGATTTACTCATTGCCGTCTACCTTCTCACCGTTAATGTCATAAAAGACGCTGCTAGAAACTTCACAAGGTATCTCTTTCAGGCCTTGCTTTTCTTGAACAATCTTAACCAAAACCGTTTCAGTCATCTTGGAAAGTCCACCTTTAAGTTGAGCTAGCGCAATAGATCTTCCTAAGGCTGGGCTAAAATAACTTGACGTTACATAACCGATAGAGACCCCCTTATTACTAATAATATGAGCACCCTCTGGCATCACAACCTGGTCATCCTTTGTTAAGAGCCCAACCAGTTGAAGCCTATCATTTGTATTCAATGCAGAAATACTAAAAGAACGTCGACCGATGTATGAAAACGGCTTATCCTTTGCAAGAATCCAGTTCATATTTACATCCATAGGCGTCATTGAACCGTCTGTATCTTGGCCAACAATAATAAAACCTTTTTCGGCACGAAGCACATGCATTGATTCGGTGCCATAAGGGGTTATATTCCATGGCCTTCCAGCAATCGCAACTTGATCCCAGATGAAGCGTCCATAGTTTGCCTCAACATTAATTTCATAAGCGAGTTCACCCGAAAAACTAATCCTCATAATTCTTGCATTAACACCACATACCGTTCCAGGACGCCACTGCATAAACTTAAAACTATCTTTATTGAAGTCTACATCTTGACACAATATTTCCATCAATTTGCGAGCATTTGGACCGACAACTGCGACTGTTGAAAATTGATCAGTGACACTATTGAGATGAACATCCAAGTCACTCCATTCAGTTTGAAGCCACATTTCAAGTATTGAATACACGCTTGCTGCACCGCCTGTTGTTGTTGTCATAATAAAATGATTATCATTAATACAGGTTGACACGCCGTCATCAATAATCATTCCTTTTTCATTACACATCAAACCATAACGACAACTTCCTGGTGCAAGTTTCATCCAGGCATTGGTATAAACTCTCGATAAAAATTCTCTTGCATCCTTTCCTTGAACATCAATCTTTCCAAGAGTTGATGCATCCATCATACCAAGAGATTTTCTAACGGCTCGACACTCCCTATTAACAGCCTGATGCATATCTTCACCATGCTTTGGATAGAACCAAGGCCTATACCACTGACCGACAACTTCAAATTCTGCGCCACTTTCCACATGCGAGTCATGAATCGTTGTATATCTTTGTGGGTCAAAAAAATCACCCACTTCTCTACCGGCCATCGCACCAAAATCAACGCCAGTGTAGGCAGGCCTAAATGTAGTGGTTCCAACCTCTGACATTGGAACGTCTAAGAACTCAGCAGCTACAGCTATTCCATTAATATTTCCAGTTTTACCTTGGTCAGTTCCAAAACCCATAGCTGTGTAACGCTTAATATGTTCAATAGACTGATAGCCCTCTCTAATTGCAAGCGCAACATCGAGAGTTGTCACATCATTTTGCATATCAATAAAGACTTTCGGCTTGTTAAGGATTTCAATTGGAGTAAAGAATCGATCAACCTTATAGTAGTTTAAGCATTCTTTACTCAATGGCTGAATACTAGCCTTTTTAACTTCACCCATAGATTCCAAAGTCTGTTGAGCCTTATTTTTAGCATCTACAATGGCGTCCTTCCAAAATCCAACAGAATTTACAGCGCCACAAACCTGTCTATTTTTTCTCTCTTTTTGAGGCAAGAATGATTGAGAATACTCATCAAAATATGTCTTACCACCGCAATGACAATCCAAATGCACAACAGGATTAAAGCCGCCTGAGGCGGCTAATAAGTCGCATTCTAGTGCTTGAGTATCTTTGTTAAGCCTCCACTTAGATTGCCAGTGTGGCGGTTTGGATTGCAACTCAACTTTAGAGATTTCAATACCTGTAATACTACTTGTGCCTTTCGCTTTTTTCACGGCATACCCTTGAAGAACATCTATACCTGAATCTTTCGCCTTAAGAATAATCTCACTTTCACCTCCAGGAGCTCTGGCATCAATAACTTTGCAGTTAATACTGTTATTATTTAGATCGATTGCAGTGCTATAAATACTGTCATTATTTCCATACAAAATCACCTTTTTGCCTGAGATTACGCCAAACTCTTCAAGATATCGTCTAACAGATTGACTTAGCATAATATTAGCCAAGTCATTAGTTTCAAAAAGCATTGGTCGCTCATGAGCGCCAGTAGCCAAAATAACTTCTCTTGCTCTAATCTTGTGTAGAACTTTTCTTGCTGACTGAATACCCTCACTCCGAGTGGATTGACCCGTAGCATTGGTTTGCAAAACTTCGATATAGTTATGGTCATACCAAGCATAAGCCGTTGCAGATGTTAGAATTTTTAGACGACTATTTTCTTCATTTTTGAACATCAAAAGTTTCTTGACATTGTCTCTATGCCAAGCAAATGAAGATTCATCAGTTGAAAACTCATTTATCAATTCTCCGCCCAAGTTCTCTCTTTCATCCACCAATATAACCCTAGCAGATTTTGAATGATTGAGAACCTCCAAGGCAGCCGTTATTCCTGCTACTCCACCGCCAACAATAAGAATTTCAGTATGCTGAAATACATGATCATATACATCCTCATCTACTTCACTAGGAGCTTTAGAAAATCCTGACAAGGATCTCAAACTATCTTCAACCAAAGACCAAACTTTTTGCTTAATAAATGTCTTATAGTAAAAACCTGCTGGCATAAAACGATGCACAGGCTTAATCATGGCACGAAAATCAAATGAATTGGGATTGCTAGAACTAACAGCACTCAAGCCGTCATAAAGCATCACCTCAGTCGCCTTCATATTTGGAGTATATCTTCCACCTATCTCAAGAGAAACTAAAGCATTTGGCTCTTCAACGCCTGCGCCCATTAATCCTCTTTTTCGGCCATACTTAAAACTTCTTGCAAAATAGAGCACATTGTTTGCAATGAGAGCTGAAGCTAGCGAATCACCTTGATAACCCTTGTAGGACTTATTATTAAATATAAAGCTCAGTGGCTTAGAGTAATCTATAAGGCTACTTTTATGATTAGCTATTCTCATGATGCATTCTCACTGTCTATCTCTCCAAAAGTCGAAACTTGGATGATTTCATGACTAATGGTTGATCTTTTGACTAAGAAATATTTTCGACAACCTGCTGTATGGACCCATTGTTCCCAATGGTCGCCCTTGTGATTTGTGCGATAAAATACATAATCAGCCCACTCTTCATCACTTAATGCCTCAGGATTTTGAGGTCTAGCAATAAAAGCTTCTCCTGCAGGCGAAAATTCATTCTGATCCCTTGATTCTTTACAGTACGGACAATCTATCAAAAACATAATATTACCTTTTTACTAAACTAGTGTGCTACGCCTGCAGCGCCATGCTCATCTATAAGAGCGCCAGTTGTAAAGCGATCAATGTGAAATGGAACTGCCAATTCATGTTGTTTGTCTTGTGCAATGGTATGCGCAAAAACATTACCTGAGCCAGGTGTTGCCTTAAAACCACCAGTTCCCCAACCACAATTAAAGTAGAGACCTTCAACTTTGGTTGGACTGATTACTGGACAGGCATCAGGACAGACATCAACAATACCGCCCCACTGACGGTTCATACGAACGCGTGAAAAAATTGGAAACAACTCTAATATTGCCGCTGCGCAGTGCTCAACTATTTTGGCACTGCCTCTCTGAGCGTATGAGTTATAGCCATCTATGCCAGCACCAATAACTAAGTCTCCCTTATCACTCTGACTCACATAGCCATGAACAGCATTGGACATTACAACCGTATGAAGAATTGGCTTCATTGCCTCAGATACAAAGGCTTGCAGAGGATGACTCTCAACAGGCAATCTTAATCCAGCCATTTTCGCTATCACCGAGGAATGTCCAGCACTGACACATCCAATTTGATCTGCAAGAATATCGCCTTGGGTTGTTTTAACCCCTTTCACTCTGCCTTCTTCAATTTCAATATCAATGACTTCACAATTTTGAATAATATCTACACCCAAATTAGAGGCTGCTCTAGCAAAACCCCATGCAACGCCATCATGTCGAGCCACGCCTGCTCGCGCCTGGAAAGAAGCCCCCATAATTGGATACCTTACATTTTTAGAGGTGTTAATAATCGGAATTTGCTCTTTGATCTCTTTGTGGTCAACAACCACAGCATCGACCCCGTTTAGTACATTGGCATTCACTCTTCGTTCAATATCTCTCATGTCCTGAAGGGTATGCCCAAGATTGTAAACTCCTCTCTGACTAAACATGACATTGAAATTTAAGTCTTCACTCAGACCTTCCCATAATCTCATTGAGTGCTCATAAAGACTAGACGCTTCATCTCTGAGGTAGTTTGACCTAATAATTGTTGTGTTTCTGCCGGTATTTCCACCACCGATATATCCCTTTTCAACAACCGCAACATTTGTGATGCCGCACTCCTTTGCTAAATAGTATGCTGTTGCAAGACCATGGCCACCGCCACCAATAATAATTACGTCATACTTCGACTTTGGCTTAGATAGAGGGATTGCTTTATCCCACTCTTGGTTCGATAAGCCGGCTTTCAATAAGGAATACCACGAATATTTTTTTTGCATAACTTTAACTCAACTAATAAATCTATAAATCAAGAACAATATCGCTTGTAGGGTAAGAGCAACAAGTCAGTATGTATCCTTCTTTTTCATGCGACTTTAGGAGCCCACCTTGTGCATCCATGTCAACTTTTCCATCAAGCATTTTAGTTCTACATGTTCCGCACAAACCTTGAGAGCATGCAAATGGCACTGTAATACCCTGTTTTTGGATTGAAACTAAAATACTTGTATTGCTTCCACAAGGCAAAACTTCGCCACTCTTTGACAGGGTGACATTATATTCATTTATTTCACTTTCTGAAACTTTATGCTCCGGCAAATCTACATTGAGAGCCATATTATTTTGAGCAGTTGAACTCTCAATATCGAAGCTTTCTTGATGATATAAACTCATATCATAATCACAAGAGTTAAGTATTTTTTTTACGTTTTGCATGTAAGGCTCTGGCCCACAACAATAGATTTCTCTATCTGCGAAATCAGGCGCGAGATCAATAAGCATCTCATGACTCAGATAGCCGCTCGATCCATCCCAGGTTTCACTGGGAACATCACATACATAATGCCGCTTAAAATTACCTTGAATTGACTCATAATAATCGAGCTCCTCTTTGGCAATCAAATCATTTTCCGATTGAGCGTTATGAATAAAAACTAGATCAAGGTCGATCGATAGGTCAAAAAAGTATCTCACCATAGAAAGCATCGGTGTAATTCCACTGCCGCCTGATAGAAGTAAAATTTTAGGCTTTGGCTTATCAAGGGCCACACTGAAAGAGCCACCAATATCGAGGGCTTCGATACACTCACCTACTTTTAGACTATCATGCATCCAGTTTGTAACTACACCATCTTGCATTCTTTTATTAGTGATAGTAATTGTATTAGGCCTTGTAGGACTCGATGCAATTGTATAAGTCCGCATGATATCTGCGCCATCAATATTCAAAAAAAGAGTTGTATGCTGTCCTGGGAAAAACTGAAACCAAGCATCTTTCTTTGATTTGAAAGTAAAGCTTTTTACATTATGCGTCTCATCCTTAATACTAATACACTCGAGTGGTGAAACGTCACCAGTCCACCGCTCAAGGTTGTCAATATTAATATCAGGAAAAACTAACTCTTTCATTTAACTTAAACTTAATCGTAAAAAAATCAATTGTAGCATTAGAGTAGATAAATAAATAAATTAACAAAGATATTTCTAGGTAATTATTTATTACAAAAAGCGAAAATATGCCCAATCTAATGTAGCAGTTCTGGTGCACTAAAAAGGGAGAATTTTAGCAATAAAGGTTGGCTAAAGCAATCTTTCAAATAAAACAAAAAATAAATATATTACAAGAACTTATGGCATCGGAATAATGTGCTTTTTTCTGGTATAAATTCCTTGGAGAATAATAGCTAGAATAATTGCCATTCCTCCTATTAAAGTATTTCCAGAAGGAACTTCGTTAATACCCAAAACCGGCAGCCAGGCCCAAAAAATACCTAATACGACCTCAAGGAGTGAGAGCATTACTAGCTCTCCGCTAGGTAGGTATTTTGCGCCAAACCCGTAGAGTATTAAACCAAAGCCAACGACTAAACCATGGGACATACTGATTCCAATATTGATAGCCGGCATCTCAAAGCTATTACCAGTAATGAGAATTAAGATACTAGCCCAAAGCATACACAAAAAGCCTCCAAGAGCAGGCGTTAATAATTTTGGAACTTCTGGATTTTTTCTTATTGTTATTGTATATATTGAAAAACCCAAGGCAACAAAGAACCCATAAATAACTCCAATAATAGTGGTAGATTTATCTGAATCCCAAACCATAATTGTGATTCCAGCAGCTACTATTATCATATTTGCGACAGTTACACGACTGAGCCTCTCTCCCAGAATCACAAAGCCTAAGAATGCTGACAACACAGGTGATAAGGCTAGCATTAATAAAGTGATCGCTACTGTAGTGGTTGTTAATGCATAAATCCAACCAAAGAATGTAACAGACATTACGAGACCGCCCACTAAGCTCCATGAATCAATACGTTTAAACGTTTGAAAAAAGTTTCGACCCTCTCTATACAAAACGAAGATAAGTATGACTGAGGTGATGATTAAACCTCTGTAAAGCAAATACTGAAGTCTGTAGCTTTCAGCATCTTCAAGAAATCTAACTAGTGGGGCTCCAATGCTCCAAATTATGCCGCTTATCACGACTAAACTAAAACCTAATAAATAATTGTTCTTCATTCTATTACCCCCCTTAATCTAGCTGGATAGAACTTAATTTCCGCATTTTGTTCCTAAAAATGCTCCGTGTCAATCATTTTTTTTAACTGATCTAATCATGCAAAATCATATCTATTTATTTGCATATATAATTTATCTATAACTAATAGGTATACAAATTTTGACAATAACTAATGAAAGACCTAAATGGCAGTTCTGGATTGATAGAGGAGGAACCTTTACGGACATTATTGGAAGAAGCCCTAAGGGAGATATTTCAACCCACAAACTTCTATCTGAAAATTCAACCCAATATAAGGATGCTGCAATCCAAGGCATAAGAGATCTATTGTGCTTAAAAGATGAAGAGGATATTCCAATTGATCAAATTGACTCAATAAAAATGGGTACAACAGTTGCGACTAATGCCTTGTTAGAACGAAAAGGAGAAAATACTCTTTTAGCAATCAGTTCAGGCTTCGCAGACATATTAAGAATTGGGTATCAGCAAAGACCTAAATTATTTTCACTGGATATTAAACTTCCAGACATGCTTTATTCGAACATTGTTGAGATTGAAGAGAGAATTGATATCAACGGAAAAATAATTAAAAAACTTGATCCGATTGAAACAAAGAAATTACTAAAAGATGCGTTCGATCAAGGGTTTAAATCGATAGCTATTGTTTTGATGCATGGTTATCGACACCAGAGCCATGAAAAACAAGTTAGTACCATTGCCAAAAAAATTGGTTTTGAGCAGATCTCAGTTAGCCACAGAGTCAGTCCACTCATGAAAATCATTCCGAGAGGCGATACGACAGTAGTGGATGCTTACTTATCCCCAATTTTACGTCGCTATGTCAATCAAGTAAAAAGTGCACTAGGTCCCGCTCAAAAAGGCTTTGGGAAATTAATGTTTATGCAATCCAATGGCGGTTTAACGGACGCAAACTATTTTCAAGGCAAGGATGCAATTCTCTCAGGACCAGCTGGTGGAGTCGTTGGCATGGTTAAAACCGGGGAAAAGGTTGGACTTGATAAGCTCATAGGTTTTGATATGGGTGGCACCTCGACTGATGTATGTCACTTCAATGGTGAATATGAAAGAACGCTCGAGACTAAAGTCGCCGGCATAATACTTAGATCACCGATGATGTTAATTAATACAGTGGCAGCAGGTGGTGGATCAATTCTGCACTTTGATGGCTCAAGGTATCGAGTGGGCCCTGACTCTGCAGGGGCATATCCTGGCCCTGCCTGTTATCGTAACGGCGGCCCTCTTACGGTTACAGATTGCAATGTGATGTTAGGTAAATTAAATCCAGAATTTTTTCCTAAAATCTTTGGGCCTAATGCAAATCAAAACCTTGATCTGAGTTTAGTCAAAAAAAAATTTACAGCTCTTGCTAAAGAAATTTCTTTAGAAACTATGAAGACAGTCACTCCATCAGCTGTTGCAGAGGGATTTTTATCTATTGCTGTTGAAAGTATGGCCAACGCAATAAAAAAAATATCAGTACAACGGGGATATGATGTCAGTAATTACGCCTTATCTTGTTTTGGGGGTGCGGGTGGTCAACACGCATGCTTAGTCGCAGATAGACTAGGAATAAAAAAAATACATCTACATCCTTATGCGGGTGTTTTATCTGCTTACGGCATTGGACTTGCAGAAAGTCGAAAAATAAATGATTTAGCGGTTGAATTGCCGCTAGAAAAGGGTGTGATTGATCACCTTTCAAAGAGTTTCACAAAGCTTCATTTTGACGGCAAAGAAGATCTAGTCTCACAAAACCTCAATGAGAACTTATTTCAATATACAGATCGCGTCTATCTCCGCTACCAAGACTCTGACACATCGCTAGCGGTTAAATTTGAAAATGTTGAAGGAATGAAACTTTGTTTTGAGAATACACATAGAGCAAGGTTTGGCTTTATCTCACCAGAAAAGCTAGTCATCATTGAATCAATCCAAGCAGAGGTTTCGTGTCAAAGTGAACAATTTGAGTCAAATATAATTATCCCTAATAAAATAAAAACTAAGACTCTTACAACGCAAGATGTATTTATAAATGGAAAACTTGAGGAAACTATTTTTTATAATCGGGATGAAATTAAACCCAATGAAAAACTCTCTGGACCCGCTGTAATCATTGAACCAACATCCACAATCATAGTTGAGCCTGGATGGGAGGCAACTCTTAAAGAGAGTAATGATTTAATCTTAACTCGAACTCAAAAAATTAAAAGGGCTAGCGCTATTGGAACCAGTGTAGATCCAATTATGTTAGAAATATTTAACAATTTGTTTATGAATGTTGCAGAACAAATGGGCATGGTACTTGAGAATACAGCCTCCTCTGTTAATATAAAAGAGCGTTTAGACTTTTCGTGTGCCTTATTCTCACCGACAGGAAATCTTGTGGCAAATGCGCCTCATGTTCCAGTTCATTTAGGCTCGATGAGTGAATGCATTAAAACCATCATTCGTGAAAATTCCTCCACAATGAACCCTGGTGACGCCTTTCTCATTAATGCCCCATACAATGGAGGTACTCATTTGCCCGACATTACCCTTATAAAGCCGGTATTTGATGACAATAATGAGAATGTCATTTTCTACGTTGCCACAAGGGGTCACCATGCTGATATTGGCGGAACAGTTCCTGGCTCTGCACCAGCAAACTCAACCCATGTTAAAGAAGAAGGCGTCCTAATTGACAACTTCACCATAGTCTCTAAAGGAGTATTTCTTGAAAACGAAATATACAACTTGTTAAGCTTAGCTGAGTTCCCTGCTCGAAATATTAAACAAAACATTGCCGATTTAAAAGCACAAGTTGCAGCCGCAGAAAAAGGATCTCAAGAACTCATTAAAGTAATAAAGCACTATGGACTTGAGGTTGTTCATGCATACATGGGTCACGTTCAAGACAACGCTGAAGAGTCAGTTCGAAGGGTTTTAGATGTTCTTAGTGATTCAAGCTTTACATATAAAATGGATGACGGTCATCAAGTCGTAGTCTCCATAAGCGTCGACAAAGTGAATCGCACTGCAACCATTGACTTCACTGGCACAAGCAATCAACACCCAGGAAACTATAACGCTCCAAGTTCAATTTGTTATGCTGCAGTGCTTTATGTTTTCCGCTGCCTAGTGGATGATGAAATACCTCTTAATGATGGGTGCCTTAAACCTTTAAATTTAATCATACCCAAACGCTCGATGATTAACCCTCAATATCCAGCAGCTGTTTTTTCAGGTAATGTTGAGACTTCACAATACATAGTTGATACTTTGCTTGGAGCTCTAGGAGAGTTTGCAGCATCACAAGGGACAATGAATAATTTTATTTGGGGTAACGACAAAGTCCAAAATTATGAAACAATTTGTGGCGGTTCTGGAGCCAGTATAAATCAGCCCGGTTGCAGTGCAGTCCATACCCACATGACCAACTCAAGACTGACTGATCCAGAAGTTTTAGAATGGCGCTTTCCAGTTCAACTTGAGTCTTTTAGTATCAGAAAAAATTCAGGCGGCAAAGGATTGAATATGGGAGGAGATGGAGTAGATAGAAGGATGCGCTTCCTTGAACCGATGACAGTAAACATTATCGCAGGTCACAGAAAAATACCACCCTATGGTTTATCTGGAGGGGAATCAGGAGCTCTTGGTGAAAATTATGTCATTCACTCAGATGAGAGTGTGACGAGACTAGGCACCAAAGGGCAGGTAGAGGTTGGGGAAAATGATCTTTTTATTCTCAAAACGCCTGGAGGTGGGGGCTTTGGGAAAGCTATCTAAACTAAACATAATTGATGTGGTTCTAATAATAGGAGAAAACTATGAAAATAATTAATCAAAGTCTAGAGCCAAATGATGCAAAAAGTCGCCGTGCAATTAAACCAGTCATATCTTACCCCATTGACAATCTACCGGCCTACGACGCAAATCTTTATCAATCTGCCAGAGACAATATGAATCTAATAGAATCTATTATTGTACCTCCAAGAGACGCTAAAACTTTTGAAGTTCCTGCGGGTTGTTTTTTTCGAATTGTTAGTACAGACGGGCCACAAGTTGGCGATTTAAATTTATGGAACAAAAATAATATCAATGAACGTTTCTTTAGTGGCAAAACGCGTGCACTTTATGGGACTCATGTGAGTACTGGTGATAGACTTTATTCAAACCTTCCATTTTTAAGGCCGATGGCAACTATTACTCATGACACGCTCGACTGGTATGGCTATGATGAGGACGGTGGGAGTGTCCATGATGTTATTGGTACCCGATGCGACCCCTATACACATGTCGCATTAAATAATGAGGAGTACCACTACTGCTGTCACTCGAATTTATGCAGGGCCCTCTCGGAGCAGCAACAAAAACCAATTGAAGAAATTGAGCATGATGTTCACGATGTTCTTAATGTTTTTATGTGTACTGGGTTTACAAAAAATACACACCAATACTTCATGAAAGCAAGCCCAGTTAGGCCAGATGATTTCATAGAGTTTTTTGCTGAAATCGATCTTTTAGGAGGATTATCAGCATGTCCGGGTGGTGATTGTAGTTCCAGTCATTCAAGTGATAAAGCAAATTGTTACCCACTAAAAGTAGAAATTTTTAAGCCATCAAGTGACTCCTTAAAACAATGGACTCCGCCGAAAACAAATAATTACTCAAGGAGTCATGGCTCCAGTTAAAATTCAACTTTAATATCTGGATCAAAAAAGATGGATAACTTAAAGGGCATCCTTTTTATGATTCTCGCAATGGCTGGCTTTGCATTTGAGGATCTTTTTATTAAAATACTCTCGGCCGACCTTCCGATTTCAGAAATCATAATTATTCTTGGTTTCAGTGGAAGCATTATTTTCTTGTTAATTGGACTTTTCACTCGTGCGCCGATTTTTCATAGGGATTTGTTAACAGCGCCTATCATTGTTCGAACACTATGCGAACTTTTTGGAGCTTTGTTTTTTGTTCTAGCTATTGCTTTAACACCGTTATCTTCAGCCTCTGCAATCATACAAGTTATGCCGTTACTAGTAACCATTGGGGCAGCAATTTTCTTTAAAGAAAAGGTAGGCTGGCGAAGATGGAGCGCTGTTTTTGTAGGCTTTTTGGGCGTTCTATTAATTTTACGTCCAGGCTTTGGGAGCTTTATGCCAGCCTCCATATTTGCATTGCTTGGAGCTATGTTTTTGGCTGGGCGAGATCTAGCAACTAGGGCTATAAAAGTTCAATTGCCCTCTGTAACCATTTCTTTGTATGCATTCTTGGCTTTTGGTTTATCGGGCTTCCTTATCATTCCATTTAGCACTGAAATGATACTTCCGAGCTCAACGCAAATAATTTATTTTGCTGGAGCTTCTGCATTTGGCGTCGTTGCTTACTACTCAATTGTTATTGCAGCTAGAACTGGAGAGATGTCAGTTATTTCCCCTTTTCGATATTCAAGGCTGGTCTTTGCATTGCTACTTTCAGTCATCATACTCTCCGAAAGGCCAGATATACTGACGCTCACAGGAGCAGCAATTATTGTTGCATCTGGCGTCTATACGTTTGTCCGCGAAAATGTTTTAAACAAGTCAAAATAAGTAGTATTTGGAAAAAAATTTATGGCGTTTTCTAATCTAAACTTAGCTCTTCTAAAAAAAAGCTTGCTATACTTAACATTATTGTCTAACATCCGCTCAAATTAAATACATCCGGGATTTTACTATGAACATGCCAAGAACAATTCTAATACCAAATGGTGACAATATCGTCCATACATTTAGTGATCAAGAGTACCTAAATAGACAGCAAAAACTAAAGAATCATATGGCTCAAAGCAATATTGATACTGTGATTTTTACCTCTATTCATAGCATCAATTACTACAGTGATTTTCTATACTGTTCATTTGGAAGACCTTATGCTCTTGTAGTTACTCAAGATAAAGTGACATCTGTCACCGCCAATATTGATGGCGGACAACCCTTTAGACGGACCTTTGGTGAAAATTTAGTCTATACAGACTGGCAAAAAGATAGCTACTTTTATGCCTTACAGCAGCTGGCTAAAAATGGTGGAAAAATTGGTATTGAGTATGACCATATTACTAAAGAGCGTTTAGATAAACTTCATGCGGCCCTTGATCAAGCCGACTTTGTTGATATTTCTGTCGACTGCATGAAAATGCGTTCAATTAAGTCAGATGAGGAGATATCTCATATCATCCAGGGGGCAAATGTTTGCGATATTGGTGGTGCTGCACTAGTTGAAGCTGTTAAAGAAGGGGTGCCTGAACATGAAGTTGCACTTCACTCTACACAAGCCATGGTTAGAGAAATTGCAAAGCGCTATCCTCATTCAGAATTAATGGATACTTGGACTTGGTTTCAATCTGGAATCAATACTGATGGTGCACATAACCCTGTCACTTCAAGACAAGTTCAGAAAGGAGATATCCTAAGTCTTAACTGTTTTTCAATGATTGCTGGCTATTATGTTGCCTTAGAAAGAACCTTGTTTTATGATCATGTTGATGAGGCATCTTTAAAGCTATGGGAAATAAATGTCAAAGTTCATGAAGAGGGCATGAAGCTAATCAAGCCTGGGGTTGCTTGTAAAGATATTGCGCTTGAACTGAATAAAATTTTTGAAGAATATGGCTTACTCGAAAGTAGAACCTTTGGCTATGGTCACTCCTTTGGAGTCCTGTCTCATTATTATGGCCGTGAGGCTGGTGTTGAATTAAGAGAGGATATTGATACAGTCCTTCAAAAAAACATGGTTGTTTCTATGGAGCCGATGATTATGATTCCTGAGGGTAAGGCAGGGGCAGGAGGCTATAGAGAGCATGACGTAATGGTTCTGACTGATGATAGTGCTTATGACATTACAAAATTCCCATTTGGCCCAGAGCACAATATAATCACTTAAGTTTATTACCTCATAAAATGATGCAGATAGATTATTCGCAATTACTAGAAGAGTTGCGAGAAGTAGCTCGAGATGCTGGTCGCGAGATTATGAAAATTTATGAAAGCTCAATCGAAGTTAACTATAAAGATGACGGATCTCCCGTTACACTTGCTGATGAGGCTGCAGAGCATGTCATTCTTAAGAAACTAAAAGAAATAATTCCTGATGTCCCAATTATTTCTGAGGAAAACTCAAGCAGTCATCAGGCAGCGGTTACTGAACAATTTTTTCTAATTGACCCATTGGATGGTACAAAAGAATTCCTTAAAAAGGATGGACTAGGCTCATTTACTGTCAATATTGGTCTAATAGAAAATAGAATTCCCACTTTAGGCGTTGTCTATGCGCCAGCTCTTGATCGTATGTTTTTTGCTTCAAGCGCTACAGGAGCATTTGAAGAATCCGAAAAAGGTATTCAAAAAATTACAATACGACCGGTCCCAAATTCTGGTCCTGTTGCTGTTGCAAGTGTCTCTCACCGAGATGAGTCGACAAATAATTGGCTTAATAGCAATAGTATCAAAGATACAATTTCCATTGGCTCTTCATTAAAGTTTTGCTTAGTTGCCTGCGGTGAGGCTGATGTTTACCCTCGATTTGGACCAACTATGGAGTGGGATACAGCTGCTGGAGATGCAGTATTAAGATCAGCAGGTGGAGAAGTTATAATGCCGAGTGGAGAACCCTTTAGCTACGGAAAGTCAAACTATAGAAATAGTGCTTTTATTGCCCATGGAAGTTTTTGATTAATTCTAACTTTCGTAAGAATATATTTCTACCATCATCTCATCAGCAATTTGCTCAAGCTTATCTCTGATTAGATTTTCATCGAGTGAGGTAGGTAAATGAAGATTAATTTGAGCTTTAAAGAGTTGCTCTCCAGACATTGAGGCATCAATTATCTCAGTCTTTAACTCCTCAACATTAGCATCCAACTCGTCTGCTAAAACATGAGAAAGTTTATTTATAATTCCCACATGGTTTTGACCAATTAGCTCAATGTTATAACTCTTAACGTTGTTGAGTGCGTCAACTGGTTTAGTTTCCTCACATGCAATTTGAAGACCTAAAGAGGAAGAGGTGAGTTCTTTTTTTAGTTTTGCAGCATTACTTGAGGGTACATTAACTTTTAGAATCCCTGCAAACTTACCCTCAAAACTTGACATGTTGCTTTCAATCCAATCACCATTATTTGCAACAATGATCTTTGAAAGCCCATCTACAAGCCCAGACTTATCGTCCCCTAAAACACTAATCAAAAATGATTTCATAACAATCTACTTATAATCTTCTAAACTGGGACAAGAACAAACCAAATTCTTATCTCCATAAACATTATCCACTCTAGAAACTGGCGGCCAATACTTAACTCGCCTTAAACTTTCAACGGGATACGCCGCCTCTTCTCTGGAATATGAAAAATCCCATTTTGAAGATGTTACCATTTCTAAAGTGTGAGGCGAATTAATTAATGGATTATCTTCAGTAGAATATTCACCTGACTCAACCTTTTTAATCTCTTTTCTGATTTGTATCATGGCATCACAAAATCGATCCAGCTCATCCAACGATTCTGACTCAGTTGGCTCAATCATCAATGTTCCAGCAACTGGAAAAGACATTGTTGGGGCATGAAATCCAAAATCAATAAGACGTTTAGCGACATCATCAACACTAATTCCTACTGAATCTTTAATAGGTCTGATGTCAATAATACACTCATGAGCGATTCTTCCATTTTCATCACTATAAAGTATTGGATAGTGTTCCTCAAGCCTCTTGACAATATAATTTGCATTGAGTATAGCGTTACAAGTTGCCTCATAGAGTCCATTTTTTCCAAGCATTGCAATATACATCCAACTAATCGGCAAAATACTACCTGAGCCCCATGGAGCGCCAGAAATACTCCCTACATCTGTGTTATTTAAAGGTGTTCTTGGTAGAAAATCTATAAGATGCTCTTTAACACCAATCGGCCCAACACCTGGACCACCTCCACCATGTGGTATGGCAAATGTCTTATGGAGATTGAGGTGTGAAACGTCACCTCCAAACTCTCCAGGAGCACACACTCCAACCATCGCATTCATATTTGCGCCATCAATATAGACCTGTCCGCCAGCACTATGAACAATATCACATACCTCTCTAACATCTTTTTCAAAAACACCATGTGTTGAAGGATAGGTAATCATTATTGCCGCTAGATTTTCTTCGTGCTCTTTAGTTTTCGTCCTTAAATCTTCAAGATCAATGTTGCCATCAGCAGCACTCTTAATCACTATGACTTTCATTCCTGCCATTTGAGCAGAGGCAGGATTGGTTCCATGTGCTGATGACGGAATAAGGCAAATATTTCGATTATCATCGCCTCTACTTCGATGATATCCTCTTATTGCAATTAAACCTGCATACTCACCCTGTGCACCAGAATTCGGTTGAAGCGAGATTGCTGAGTAGCCCGTTGCTTCACAAAGCATTTCCTCAAGCTCACTAATCATTTGCTGATAGCCAATTACTTGGTTCATGGGGACTGCTGGATGAATTTGTGAGAATTCTGGCCAACTCACCGGTATGAGCTCAGCTGCAGCATTCAGTTTCATAGTGCATGAACCTAGAGGAATCATTGAACGATCTAGAGCAATATCTTTATCTCCTAAATAACGTATGTATCTCATCATATTTGTTTCAGAACGATAAGTATTAAAGACTTCATGCGTTAGAAATTTAGATTCTCTTATTAAGCTCTTTTTGATTTTTGATTTATTTTTTTCAAACAGTGACTGAGCATTAAGATCTGACTCGGTATTGAATATTCTCCACAAGTACTGTATATCTTCAGGTGTACTTAGTTCATCAAAAGATACTGAGACAAGCGTCTTACTAAATACATTAATGTTGTATCCATTTTTTTCAGCTTGCATAATTATGGCATCGGAGTTTTTCACCTCAATTGTCAATGTGTCAAAATAGGAATCATTAACAATGTTAAATCCCATTTGCTTCATGCCATCTGCAAAGACACTTGCGTATTGAAAAATACGGCTAGCAATGTTTTTTAATCCTTCTGGGCCGTGATATACCGCATACATGCTCGCCATAATCGCCAAAAGGGCTTGTGCAGTACATATATTACTTGTCGCCTTCTCACGACGAATATGTTGCTCTCGAGTTTGAAGTGCCAATCGATATGCTAGCCTGCCCTTTGTATCTACTGACGCGCCTATAATTCGGCCTGGCATTGATCGCTTGTACTTGTCAGTAATTGACATATAGGCAGCATGGGGACCTCCATACCCAATTGGAACGCCAAATCTTTGGGTGTTTCCAACAACTATATCTGCTCCCATCTCACCGGGAGGCTTTAATAGAGTTAGTGCGAGCAAGTCTGCACTGATAGCAACGAGTGCTTTCTTTTGATGAATAGATTCAATTAATTTTGAATAGTCAGTAAACGAGCCATAGGTATTTGGATATTGCAAAAGTACGCCAAAACAATCAAGATTCTTTAAATCAACCAAAGGGTCACCAATAACAACTTCAATATTCAGTGGTTCCGCTCTTGTTTTAATAACTTCAAGATTCTGAGCATAACAATCATTCGCTACAAAAAAAACATTACTTTTTGATTTACTAACACGATGGCTCAATGTCATAGCCTCTGCACAAGCTGTAGCCTCATCAAGCATTGATGCATTCGCTAAATCCATGCCTGTTAAATCAGAGACCATTGTTTGAAAGTTCATCAAGGCCTCTAAACGACCTTGAGATATTTCGGGCTGATATGGAGTATAAGCAGTGTACCAGGCTGGATTTTCTTCAACATTACGCTGAATAACAGGAGGAGTAATTGAGTTATAGTAGCCTTGACCTATGAATGACTTATAACGAATATTCATTCTAGCAAGATTTCTTAGCTGCTTAAGTGCTGCAAGCTCTGACATTCCATCGGCAATATTCATCGGTTCTTTTCGACGTATAACATCAGGAACTATTTCATCAATTAATTTATCTAAGTTATCAAAACCAAGATAATTAAGCATTTGATTTTTTTGTTCGCTTGATGAACCAATATGCCTATTGGTGAACGCATCATTATTCAGTAAATCTTCAATCTTATCTGCCATTAAAATTTCTCTTCTTAATCTTCTATAAATTTATTGTATGCATCTTCATCTAAAAGATCGTTTAGCTCTTCAGGATTTGATAGCTTAACTTTAATAAACCAACCTTCTCCCATAGAATCCTCAGTAACTATCTCAGGCTCATCCTCCAAACGACTATTCACTTCAATAATTGAACCTGAAACTGGTGCAACTAGGTCAGATGCTGCCTTGACAGACTCAATTACTGAAATATTGTCACCTCTAGAACACTCGTCGCCCACTTCTGGCAACTCAACATAAACTAGATCACCCAATTGTTCTTGCGCAAAATCAGTTATTCCAATCACTACTAAATCGTCCTCTTTCACGTCAACCCACTCATGATCTTCAGAATATTTAATACTCATTACTTCTCCTTATTAATTTTCAACCTCTGTAATAGTTGTGTTTAACAAACGGCAGATTGACAACTTCAACTGCTATTCTTTTCCCTCTTACCAATGCAAAAAGTTTCAACTGTTTCTTAGTATATTTTGTTTTTAGTCTCGCTATCGCTATTGGTTTATCTAAAGATGGACCAAAACCCCCACTGGTCACCTCACCAACCTCTAAACCATCTTCATCTTCAATTAAAGCACCATCTCTAACTGGCATTTTCCCCTCAGGAAGCAGTCCAACGATCTTTAATTCAGGACAATCGTTAAGATGACTCAAAACTATATTATCTCCTAAATAGCCGCCCTCACGCTGACCTCCTGATCTTCTAACTTTGGAGAGCGCCCAGTTTAAAGATGACTCTACAGGGCTATGATTATCATCAAGCTCATGTCCGTATAAAGACAAGCCAGCTTCAAGACGAAGTGAATCTCTAGCGCCTAAGCCTATCCACTCAACCTCATCACTAGAAAGAAGCAAGCTTGCAAGCCTTTCAGCATTATTCGCCGGAAGTGAAATTTCAAAACCATCCTCTCCTGTATAACCAGAGCGAGTAATAAAACACTCTATATCATTAATCAAAACTTGCTTAGCAGTCATAAATGTCATCTCTTTGATTGAGGGAGCATATTCACTTAATACCATAGCTGCTTTCGGCCCTTGCAAAGCTAACAAGGCTAAATCTTCACTAAGTTCTACTTCACAATTTGCCCCTAATTGATTTTTTAAATGATCATAATCAGCATACTTACATGCCGCATTTACAACTAGAAATAAAGAGTTATTGCCAAGATTTGTAACCATTAAATCGTCCATCACCCCACCGTTTTTATTTGTAAAAAGGGCGTAGCGTGTCTTCATCAAAGGTAAGTCGACGATATCAACTGGAACAAGAGACTCAAGAGCACTCATAGTATCTTCGCCAGTTAATTTAATTTGTCCCATATGAGAAACATCAAAAAGTCCTGCTCTTAGTCGAGTATGAGTATGTTCTTTTTTTATTCCAAGAGGATAACTAACAGGCATTTCATATCCAGCAAAAGGGACCATTTTTGCCCCCGCATCAACATGCATCTTGTGGAATGGAGTAGTTCTTATTTCACTTCCTACAGACATTAGATTTAGTCTCAAAAAAACAATATTATATAAGATTGGTCTTTTTAGTTGAATTCAATTGCTAATGAATTCATATAAATAACTTAAATTAGAATCTTTTTATTAATTATCAAATTTTTACGTTTAAATTCGCAACAATCGCCTGTTGCTTAGTAACCACTATTCAAGCTATATATGGGATAAGGAGACTCTCCTTTTTCAATAAGACGAATATTTTCAGCAATTGTTTTAGCCGCTGAACCAGGATTACTTTGACCCGCAATATGAGGCGTAATATATACCGAAGAGTGGCCCCAAAGTGAATTATTTTCAGGGAGTGGTTCTTGTGCAAATACATCTAACGCAGCAGCATTAATATGCCCACTATTTAAGAAAGATAATAAATCATTCTCATTAATAATGCCGCCCCTCCCAATATTAATTATAAAAGACCCCTTAGGCAATAATTTAAGTTCATTTTTTGTCAGTATATTCTTAGTATTTTCAGTTAATGGCAAGATATTTATCAAAATATCAGTTTGACTTAGAAACTCAGAAAGCTGTTCATGACCATAATAATATTCAATCTCACCAGTAGAGTTTTTTGGGCGAGCACCCCAACCAATAACCTTAAAATCTAAATTAACGAGTGAGTCACCAATAGCCTTACCAATATTTCCTAGCCCCATTATTCCAATAGTGCGATCTTCAGATTGAACAGAACTCTGCTGAATCCATTCACGGCTTTGTTGTTGAATTCGATAAAGATATTGATTGCTATGAAAATGTAACACCCAATGCAACGAATGAAGGCACATTTCATGTGTTAACTTTTTATCTACTAAGCGAACTATAGGGAGTCCTTTAGGCAATTCTGAATCACTAATTATGTGGTCAACTCCAGCCCCCAAAGATAAAATTGCTTTTAAATTTGGATATTTTTTTAGAATTCCCCTTGGGTGTTTCCAAACTACTGCATATTCAATATCATTGACATCACCCTCATCAGGATACACTTTAATATCCATCTCTGGCATGGCCTCTTGAAGGCCGCTGGACCAGACCTCCATATCCTCCCAGAAATCAGTAGAAGCTAATAATATTGACATTGGAATTTTATAAAATTTGTAATAAAACAGTTATTTGATAATTATATCTTTGAATGTGTTCTCAGATAATCTAGAATGTGACTCACAAGACCATCTATATTTGCATCACTATTTTGAAGAACAATTTCTGAAGCTTGAGGCTCCTCATAATCAGAGTCAATACCCGTGAAATTTTTTAATTTTCCGGCTCTTGCTTTCTTGTAAAGCCCTTTAGAATCACGAGCTTCACACACTTCAATTGGTGTATCAATATAAACCTCAATAAATTCTCCCTCATTAAATAAACTCCTTGCTATTAAACGCTCCGCTCGGAAAGGCGAGATAAATGAAACTAAAGTAATCAATCCAGACGAAACCATTAGCTTTGAGACTTCAGCAATTCTTCGAATGTTCTCAACCCTGTCTTGATCTGTGAATCCTAAATCTCTATTCAGACCATGACGAACATTGTCACCATCAAGTAGCATCGTATGCTTGCCAAGCTCATAAAGTTTTTTCTCAAGCTCATCAGCAATCGTTGACTTTCCTGAACCAGAAAGCCCTGTAAACCAAAGTACACAAGGCTTTTGTTGCTTATTAATGGAGCGGATCTCTTGGTTAATATTTGTTTCATGCCAGCTAATATTTTGTGCACGCCTAAGTGCAAAATCAATTAAACCAGCACCTACCATGACGTTGTTTAACAAATCAAAAATTGTAAAAGAGCCTGTTATTTGGTTATCGCTATAAGCGTCAAAAGACACTTTCTTACTCAGCGATAACTTACAATAACCAATTTCATCTTGCTCCAGCTTTTTGGCTGCAAGCTGAGTAAGTGTATTAACATCAATCTTGAAGCTAAGGTCAGTTACTTGGACACTAGTACTTTCAGTCTCAAAATGAATACTATAAGTTCTCTCTGGAATCATGGGCTCGTTATCAAGCCACAGAATATAGGCTGCTAATTGGTCTGATACTTCCTGTTTGTCTTCACCCTGATTACTGCCTTCATGACCAACATTAATTCTGTCAAGGATTTTGTGGAGTCGACTAAAGTGCCCGTTCTTTGACATAGTTTATTTTGAATTAGATATTGAGTTGATATTGATATTATAATTAATTAGTTGAGCAAACTATCTTCAAATGGATAATGACTTAGGCGCTCTACACCAGTCTCATTTACAAGAACCATTTCTTCAAGCTTTACCCCAACCTCACCATCAATTTTGCCAGAGTAGCTTTCTACACATAAAACCATATTGGGCTCGATCAAACCATCATAACCATCCCTTTCCCAGTCTTCTTGGTAATAAATTTTGGGATACTCGTCTGTTAATCCAGCACCATGGAAAACACAAGGGTAACGATTTGCCTTAAAGGCTTTATTTCGCTCAAATGCTTGTTTTGACAATTCTAAAAAAGACATGCCCGGTTTAATTAAGTCTATATTAAAGTTAACCTCGTCATAGGCATGTTGATAAGCAATTCTTTGTTCTGCATTACCCTTACCTCCCTCACAAATCCATGATCTAGAAATATCAGCCATGTAGCCACGTGGTCCAATCAAGTCAGTATCGAAAGCAATCATATCACCTTTTACTATAACTCGATTAGTCGCCTCTTGAAGCCAGGGATTAGTTCGTGGGCCAGAAGAGAGCATTTGGCCCTCAATCCATGACCCGTTATTCGCAATATTGACCTTATGAAGAATGGACCATAATTGTCTCTCAGATATGCCTCCAAGTGAATTTTGGTGCATTAACTTAATACCATATTCTGCTACAGAAACTGAATGTTTTATACACTCGATTTCGGTTTTGCATTTAATCATTTTGGCTTGTTCAAGTATGCATTCCGCATCTATAAGTTCGTAGTCAGCAGCTTTTAATGTATTAAAAACTTCTGGTGACGCTCTTTCTATGGCAATCTTATTATTTTGACAATGTTCGTCTGTAAATTTTTTGAGCTCATTACAAAATAATTCAGCTTTGTTTTCAAGATTGATACCTCCATCAAAAGGAGATATAAAATAGGGCCTCTTATATTCTGCAACATTTGGAAAGTCTTTGCTAACAGCCCCATACATTACTATTGGGCCCTCCAAAGGCACAAATAAATAACACGTAGGAATGTGTGCTTGAAAGAGCTGATACTCATCAAAATCAATTGCATATCTCAAACTTACAGGATTTAGAAAAATTGCTAAACTAACATCTTTTTTTGCCATAGATTTCCGCAATCGAGATAACCTATAATCAAACATTTCTTGCAATGCAGAGGGTGATATATCATTCTCAAGTATTAGGTCTTCCATAGGCTTAATTCATTTGCTTGCTATGGGTTTTGGTTCAGTTGCTTTACCAGAACGCACTCTTGAACTTGTGCCGTCACGTTGGATTTTTCGGGTAGATTTCTGCATTTCATTTGCCAACTCCTCTAGGCGCAGACGTCTCGTTTTTGGCACAATGCGGCCTTCATCTCCCATCCCTTGATGCCTATCATATGCTGCATATTTCTTATGCATCTGATGAGGTTGATATAGACTCATGTCATCTGGGGTGATGTCATATTCGATATTAATAGCACCACTCTTTGCTGCTGCTTCTAATAATTCTATGCCAGAAGCAGTTCGGACCACAACAGCGTTAGTGCCAAGGTCTGTCTTGCTCCCATTGCGTGTTGGAGATCCTCCAATCCAGGTGTCAGAAGCGGCAATATCTGCAGCCTCACCAATTCCATCGGGGCAAATTTTACATCTGAATGGCAGATTCCATGTGCTTTCGTCGTCTCCCCAATAATCAAGATAATGGAGCATTTTTTCTTCATCAAAAGTTTTAACTTGCATTGGTCCAGGGCAGCCTTGTCCACGATAACGGAGAGATATGAGGTTATTCCGAATAACTCCAGAGCGGGATAAAAAATTATCCGTCGAAGATGGACTCATAAACCCACCACAAACTGGCGACAACCAGTATTTTACTAATTCATCGACCCTTTCGTCATGACGTGCTAAATTTCTCAGAGCAGCAATATCACAAGGTTTACCAATAAAAGCAAAGGGACGACCACGAGCTAATACCTCATCTATATCAATTAGTGGAGCTGCTGGTCCATACCTCGAACCAACACCTTCAAGAACATCGGCCTCAGTGAAACTCAAATACCGTTTGCCAAAGGTTGGCTCTTTATTTGAAGCTTTAACATGCAAAATGAAATCTACTCGTTGATCATTTAAGAGAAACTGGGCTAGTGCAGTTAGCACACCTCCCGTTGATCCCTCGAACCTTATCTTTGGATTACCTGCCCATGCTCTCACAATTCTAAGCCAAGATCCCCAAACATTATCTGTCTTTGTTTCATGAGTGATCTTATTTTCTGGCAATCCCTCAATTCGCGTACCTGGGCATATTTCGAATATTCTATCTACCGTAGCATCGTCTAAATCATCGATTATTATAGGCCTCTCGAATCCGTTCATTGATTTAACGACCTTTATCTTGTTTGGTCCAGCTATTGATTGACAAATACCACAGCCAGAGCACAAACCTTGCTCGGAAATTGAATTCATCCTGTCATTGGCAGACTTATTCATAGCATCATATACATTTCAAAATTATTAATGTCAATACCAGCACCTATTGTTTGTTTCGTAACTTTTGATTATGTGTTTCTTCAATAAGTCTAACAACACTTAAATGCGGTGCTTCTTCGCCATAAAGCTTTTTTGCTTCTTGGTAAGTTTGTAGAACTTTTTCTCCCAGTGGCATTGAGATGTTTAAATGATGGCCAAGTTCAACAATCAGCTTAATATCTTTTTCAGCTAGCCCAAGAGAAAATGAATTGTCATAACTTCCATTAAGAACCTTTGGAATATAGTTTTCAACTACATAGCTTTGAGAACAACTATTCATCAATACTGAGTGGAGAACGCTTAAGTCTAAGCTTGCTTTGGCGCCCATCATTAGCGTTTCTCCAATACCTTGCGCAACAAGATAATTCAGATGGAGTTGCACCAGTTTTGTAACATACCCGGAACCAGAAGGGCCCATACGCAGTATCTTGCCAGAAAAAACTTTCAACAATGATTCAAACTTTTCCAGAACTACTTTTTCAATCCCAAGAAAAATAGTTAAAGTCCCTGCTGCTGCACGATCAGCTCCACCACTTACTGGAGCATCAACCAATGTTAAGTGATTTGGCGCAATTTCTCTAACCTTTTCCCACTCAGCTAATTCATTTGTTGAGGTTTCAAACCAAGTAGAGCCCTCTTTTAAATTATTTAGAATACCTTCTTTGCCAAGCGCTAAAAGATTGACTTCTTTTGAGCTTGGGAGTGATGTAAAAAGCACGTCACACTGTGGACACATCTTTAATGTACTTTCTCCATTGATAGCACCTTTGGCAATAAAATCAGACAAAACCGTTTCGTTAATATCCAAAACAATTAAGTTATCATTTGAATTGTTGCAATGATTTAATAAATTATCTGCCATCCCAGAACCCATATTCCCTAGACCAATAAAACCTATATTCATTATCTTTCCTATATCAATTAATTTGTTTAAACTTTTAGACGTTGGGCATAAAGTTCATTGTAGTGAGGCATAACTGCATCATAAATCTTTTTGACACGATCTGGCAAATCATTAACTTCAACATAATTGCGTTTTTGAGGTTTCAAACCATCTGAATTTCTTAAATTTTCATGAAATGAGCCGCCATCCCACCAACTGACCTCGTCACGTTTGCCTGGCTTCCAACTAAGAGCCTCTTCAAAAAATGGAATACCTACAGCATTGCAATAGGCCTCAATCATCTCATAGGGATTTTCAAGAAGGTCATCACTATCAATAACTACTGGAACTTTATCAGAACTTAACCACACTTTATCAAAAAGCTCCCTTTGTTCTAGATAGCCCAATTCTTCAATAACAAAGTCCGGAAAATGCTTGTATATTGAGCTGATTGTTTTAGCAGGGTCTCTAATTAAAAAGCTATGATTAAAATTAGACAGAAACTGATCAGTCCATATACTACTAATATAATGAGGAAAATCTTTGCTAAAAACAGATTTTTGGGAGACCGTTTTCTTAAGTTTTGTAAAAACACTCTCTAACGATAATCCGGGTATGCGTAAACTATCTTCTTGTACTCTTGGCCAAAGTGGATTCTCTCCTTGATACCAAGCCTCTCCAAATGGCTCATGAAAGCATTCTAAATCCCCGCGTTGACGCATCATCCACTCAAATGCAGTAGAGGTAGATCTGGGAATTGCCCAAAGTGTGAGTATCTTATTCATTAGTTAAGACCCTTATCAAGCATGGAAAGTAGACGACCATGTTGTCCAGTAGGTGCTATTCCAAGAGTTTTAAATATTCGCCAGTAGAGTGCAACATCTGATGAAATGACTGGTATACCAGTCACCCTCTCGAACCTTGGGGTGTAGTGAAGTGCTCTTTGAGGAAGGTCATCTGAGCGTCTCCAATTAGGCATACCATTAATCACAATTGCATCCGCATCAGGCACCTGTTCTGCCACGTAAACCATCGATTTCTCAGCCAATTCATGAGGAAAAATCCAAGTCAGGTCATTAACCTCTTGTTGTGTTTGATAGAATCCTTGGTCTACAAAATTTCCAACATAAGCAACCTCAAACCCTGCTTCCCTAAGAAATCGAGCAATACCGTCGCGCCAATCTGGCCAATAATAAACTGAGTTTAAAGCTATTTTTTCAGCGTTTATTTCATGAAGAGCCTCCACTAGGCACATGCCTGCCATATGGAATGGTGTTTCATACTTATCACTTAATTTATTACAGAATTGGCTTATTTGATCTGGACTGGTTCCATTACAATGCACCCAGTTTGTACCGACCTGACCCACTACATCTGCACCACTATTTGACATGCAGTTTACAAATTCCTCTAAAAGATCAAAGTTTTTTGTCCTCTGTGTCAATTCATGAGCATATCCTGGTACATGTAATATTCGACCATGTACTCCAACCTCCTCTGGCGCTATTCTAAGAAAGTCACTTGGTGCGGCATCGTAATCATATGGTGGAGAAGTGAAACCCACTTGATAAGGAAATATTTTATTTTCTGGATCGTTCCATCTTTCTGGCTTCATTACTTTTCCTCTCTAATCAGTTAAATCGTCAAGTCGTTCAAGGTTACGCTCGTGATGAATTGGCATTGCACGGCCATAGAAAGCTTCGGCGTGATGTGGTCTATTCACTAAATATGGATTAGTCACATAAGTTGGAAGAGCTATAATTCTAGGCTCTTTTCCTTTGGTCACTGTTACCCTGTGAAGAGAATAACGACCTTTAAATATTTGTATATCTCCAGTTTTTAAACTCAAAACTTTTACTTTGTCTCGTTGACCATGCAAAACACTCTTAACGTCCTCAAAATTTTCATTTTTTGGTGTACGGATATCCGGAGCATATTCAAAATCACCCCCGTCAATTGACTCATTAACCAATATACTCACTGTGAAGTCATTTCCATCGAAATGCCAGGGAAAGTAGTCACCATCATGCATTACGCTATATGGGTTTCTCCCTAGGGGCTCAGCCCAACGATAAATTGGACCTACATTCAAACAATCGGATACAAAATGAACCATGACGTCAGAGTCATATATCTGACGAAGTATAGAATCTCTATCTAGCAAATCAGAATTTATAAAAGAGGATGTCCGTTCTTCAAAAAAACGCTTCGGGTGATCTTTAGGCAATGTAGGGTCATCTTCAGTGAGATAAGGGTTCACAAATTTGTGAGCTCTTCGAGAACTGCCAATAAGCCTAAAGGCTTCATCCCTCATTTTTTGTACTGCTGAACTAGTAATGAAATTAGGAATGTGTGCACATCCCCATTTTTCTAAATCTTGACGGCAATCATGAACTAACAATTCTCTTCTTGGATTGGTCAAATCATGAATAGGGAATTCTTCTAAATCGATAAACTCCTCTAATCGAATTTCAAAAGAACTAAAAGCCGATGGAGAAACAATTTTTTTCATGATCTAATTACTTTTTATAGGAGGGGTCAAGTCGATCGCATCGACGTAATAACGCAGGCCATTCATATAAACCAGGGCTAAAGGCCTCATATTGCTTTGATGCAATGGGCCATAGCTGCTCTAGTCCAGAATCTAACTCAATATTGGATGCTGTTGCAGAGAGTGCAACTTCACACATTCGTATCAAGTAATACATATTCATGAAACACTGGCCAGCTGTTTCACCCACAGTCAAAAATCCATGATTTCTCATTACTAAGCAAGAGTTGTTACCTAAATTATTTGCAATTCTTAGTCTTTCATCAGGATCAACCGATAGCCCCTCCCAATCGTGATAACCAACCTTCCCATATAGCATTGAAGAATCTTGAACAAGAAAAGGTATTTCCTTAAATGCAGTTGCTGCAATGGCACTCGGGGGATGTGCGTGGAATACAAATTTATTATTTGGATGATTCAAGTGAATTGCACTATGAATAATGAATCCGGCAGTATTAACGTCTTTTGGACCTTCAAGAACATTGCCCTCTTCATCAACCTTAATTAAGTTGGACGCACAAACTTCTTCATAGGACAAACCGAAACGATGCATATAAAAATGATGGTCCGAGCCAGGAACTCTGGCAGTAATATGATTCCAAATTGTATCATCCCATCCATGCATTGCAGTTAATCTAAACATGGCAGCCAAATCAACTCTTATTTGTTCTTGTTGCTCCGTAAGGCTTTTCTTGTCTTTACTCATACACTGAATTATTCATAAAAAATTTCTAATATACCTTTTAAATAAATAGACAACTTGATAAAAATCTAATCTATAAATCGATAAATTAGATTTAAATAGCATAAATCACCAATATAATATCGAATTATTAATATAAAAGACCAACCAGATTAAGGACTAAGAATTGAACATTGAACATATGAGAACTTTTTTAGAGGTAACTACGACTGGGAGTTTTTTATTGTCAGCAGAAAAATTACACGTCACTCAATCCACCATAAGTGCAAGAATTAAGTCTCTAGAAAATCAACTCAATCAAAAACTCATTATTAGAAACCGAAATGGATGTAGCCTAACAACAGCTGGAAGAATTTTTCAACGCCATGCTTATACTGCTGTCACCTCTTGGGATAAAGCTCGTCAAGAGATTGCTCTTCCTGACGATATGATTGGCACATTTATTCTAGGGGTTCAGCTCAATCATTGGGATTATTTTGCTCCAAGTTGGCTTGACTATATGCAGACTATGGCTCCAAATATAGTAACAAGAGTCATTAGTGAATATTCAATTAGTCTCATGAATCTTCTCAAAGATGGACTCATTGATATGGCAATAGTCTATGAGCCAATTCATCACCCTAGTATAACGATAGATAAGCTAATGGATGAAAAGTTAGTTTTAGTTTCAACAGAGCCGCGTTCAATAGAATCAGGCCAGGTTGAAGGCTATGTTTTTGTAGACTGGGGGTATGGTTTCACTACACAGCATAACTTAGCTTTCCCAGATGCACATAATCCGAAAATTTCATTTGCGATAGCAGATACTGCTTTGAATCATGTTTTAAAAAACGGAGGTTCAGGTTACTTTTCTGAAGCCTCGATTCAACCGCTACTTAAAACTAAGGAATGCTACCTTGTTGAGGGTGCTCCAATATTTAATCGTCCACTCTATCTTGGGTATTCAAAAAATGGTATGAATTCTAAATTGTTTAATGACTCAATAAAAGCACTAGACAAAACGATATCCACAAAATCAAAAAAAAATTGTCGAAACTATGAAAATTGATGCAATAAAAACGCAAATTGTCGAAATTCCCTTTGATAAGACCATAACAACTGCCATCCATACAATGCGCTCAGTTGGCTGTGTACTTCTTACTATCGAGACAGATGAAGGTATTTCAGGTGAAGGATATTTATTTAGCTTGAATGCAGCTAACATAAAAATTTATAACCAGAGGCTGACTCAAATCGCATCTTTATTGGTTGGTCAAGACCCACTATCAATAACATCTTTATTACAAAAAATAAATCACACAATTAATTCTAAAGCACGTGACGGCATTGGTATTTCCGTTCTATCAACTCTTGATACGGCTCTATGGGATATCAATGGAAAATCCTCTAATTTACCTCTACATCGACTATTTGGAATTCATCGAACAAAGATTAAAACCTATGCAAGTGGGGGCTTGTGGCTATCTCAATCTATTGATTCTATTGTTGATGAGGCACAAAAGTTTTTAAATCAAGGATTTTTAGCTATGAAGATTAGGGTTGGTAGCGGTGATAACGCTATGGATATAGAGCGCGTTAGAGAGGTAAGAAAAGCAATTGGTCAAGAAATTGAACTGATGGCTGATGTTAATCAGGGTCTCAATACTGATGATGCGATTCATTTGGGTAAAGCTCTCGAAGAGTATGATTTAGTATGGCTAGAAGAGCCAGTTAAAGCAAACGACTATAAAGGACATGCCCAAGTTAAAGAACAAGTGTCTGTGCCGATTGCTTCTTGTGAAAATGAGTATTCAATTAAAGGTGTTCATGAAATGTTAAAAGCAAAAGGGTGTGATATTGTGATGCCTGACCTTCAAAGAATTGGGGGTATCTCTGAAATGAGAGCAACAGCACAACTAGCCAATAGTTTCAATGTTCCAATATCTACCCACATTTTCACAGAGCAAAGTCTTTGCGTTGCCGGATCCGTAGAGAACTGTATTTCAGTTGAACATATGCCATGGTTTTCCGAACTATTTAATGAACAAATCGATATTATAGATGGATATATTATGATTCCGGAGAGGCCTGGGACGGGTTTTACTTTCAATAAAGGCGCCCTAAAACAATTCAACATTCAGTGAATTTTTTAATAGCTAGAATTTATTTCATAATGTAGAATGGGCTTTTTAAGTCAATATATTTACGATGTTTATCAGTGTTTTAGACCTATTCAAAGTTGGTATTGGGCCTTCTAGTTCCCACACCATGGGTCCCATGGTTGCGGCTAACGCATTTCTATCTGAGGTGCGTCATTTTATTGACTCAAATCCTGACACTGATGGCTATCATGTTCGGTGCACTTTAAAAGACTCCCTAGCCTATACAGGAGTAGGACATGCCACAGATAAAGCTGTTACTCTTGGCCTTCATGGCTACCTCCCCAACACCATAATAAATGAGAATATGGATGAGGTAATTGATCGCACCTGGAACTCAAAAACAATAGATCTTAGTGATGCCAAAAAAGCAACTTTCTTTTCAGAAGAAGATATTATTTTTGATACTCGAAACTCATTAAAACAACATCCAAATGGTATTGTTTTTGAACTTTTAAATAAAGCTGATGGATTACTACTTTCAAGTACCTATTTTTCAATAGGTGGTGGTTTTATATCTACATTAGCTGAAATAGATAACGTAGAGGCACCAATTGCTGTAGAGCCAAGCTCAGCCTATCCATACCCATTTGACAACTCAGATCAAATGCTTGAAATGTCAAAAAAGAATAATAAAACAATTTGGGAAATGAAGCTAGCCAACGAGTTAGAAAATCTTCCAGAAGAAGTACTTAACTTGGAGCTAGATAAAATTTGGAATGCAATGAAAAATTGTGTTGAAAGAGGCCTAAATACTGAAGGTATTTTACCGGGTGGATTGAATACAAAAAGACGTGCAAAACAACTGCATGAAAGCCTCCAAAATGACAAAGAAAATGCAGGCTCAAGTGACTGGCTTTGCGCATACGCTATGGCAGTCAATGAGGAAAATGCTGCTGGACACATGGTAGTTACAGCACCTACTAATGGTGCAGCAGGGGTGGTTCCAGCAACACTTTACTATTACTATAAGCATAAAGCTGCTACGCAGGACCAAATTAAACAATTCCTATTATCAGCCTCTGCTATCGGAGGTTTAATTAAACATAACAGCTCAATTTCTGGAGCCGAAGTTGGCTGTCAAGGAGAGGTGGGCTCAGCATCCTCAATGGCTGCTGCAGGCTTGTGTGCTGCAAGAGGTGGAACAAGTGAACAAATTGAAAATGCTGCTGAGATGGCGCTTGAGCATCATATTGGAATGACTTGTGACCCAGTAAAAGGCCTGGTTCAGGTTCCATGTATTGAAAGAAATGGCTTTGGAGCAGTTAAGGCATACACTGCAAGCTCCCTCTCACTCAGAGAGAGTGGGGAACATTTAATATCACTAGATCAATGCATCGCCGCCATGAAGAGGACTGGTCTTGATATGTCTACTAAGTATAAAGAGACTTCACTTGGAGGTTTGGCAGTTAGTTTTATTGAATGCTAAATTAGTCAGTATCAACTAAACCAGCACCTGCACCTGAAGCTCTAGATTCAGCGCTAGATTTAACCAAACAACGAGAAAAATATTCATAGATTTCGGGCCATTTATCACCGACATTAACACCGTTGTTAAGAGTTTTAAGCCTTTCATCAGCAATATTAAATGTCTTTAATTTACCATTTTTTATAGTAGCTTTATTGGTACCGTCCAAAGCTGAAATTTGGATATCAGCATAGCTACTTTGCTCAATTGGAACGTCTGATGAAGCAATAATTTCCCATTTGGTATTATCGTTTAGATTAACCTGATACTGATTATTACTCTTGTCTGACCATGACACCTTAATACCAATGCATTGGTTAGCACCTAGGGCTGAAACAACCAATAATGGGCAGTCAACATTAGTAACTTTCAAACCCCCATTGAGACCATTAAATTCAAGCCAATCTACGCAGCTTACTGAAGCCTCAATAGCTGATAGAATTCTGTCTTCAGGACAAAAAAGGCGGCTCCCATCACTACTCTTTTCAAACTGAATAGAGAGGCTGCTTTTTTGACTATCTAAATTATCAAGTGCTAGAAGGCTACACTCTGAAGGATCAAAACCGTTTTGTGCAATCCAGATATTGCTTCTGGCAAAGTCCTCTGAAACCCCTATAGGCGCCTTAACTCCAAACCCAGCGCGAGTAAAATAAAAAAGAACCTCGTTTAAGGAAATCGTTAAACCGCTTTTTGACATGTGCAATTAATGCAAGGGTATGACTGAGAGCGCCCTGCAATTGGAAATGCCCAACAGTCGTGGTTTGACTTTTGAATTTGGTCTGGCAATGGAGCGCCCTGATACATTGAAATTCGAGTCCAAAGGTCTGATTTAGGATCAAATTTTGAAGCACCAAAAAATGCCAATTTAAATCGCAATAAATCTAATGGCTTCATAGATTCACTGAGTAAATTATCTTGCACTTCAGAGTAAGGTCTTTCAAAAGTATTCTGAATCCGACGAATAATATGCCTAAATTGAGGGTGTATCATTGCAAATTCTCCAATAGGCATATCTTCATCAATGCCTTGAAGAACTTCATTTAAATCATAAACATCACGCCCAATTGCTAGTGGCATTTCTTGATCAACTCCATCATCGACCCCTTTGGATCCAAACCTTGGCTCTAATTTATCTTCAGAGTAGTACCAAAAATGATGTTGGGATTCCTCTAAAGAAAAGTCAATAGTTGTCGCCCAATTATAAGCATCGGCAACAACACCTTTCAAATGAGATAAAGTCATATCGGCTTTGAATTTAGGAATCATCGTTGTAGACATTGTTTCTGCTAGGTCATCCACAAGTGTGCCATGAGGCTCAATGATTAAAGAGACAATCATTTCTTGGCATTCCAAAGAAAAATTATCCTCAACATACTGATAAATTCCATTCCATGGATATGGTCTACATATGTTTGATTCGTCCTCGCACCACATTCTAAGTGCTTGAATTTCGTCAGTCAGACGAGAAATTCTTGCCGACTGAACTTCATCAGCAACATTCCATTCATCTACATGCTGGCTTACCTGAAGCAAAGACTTCAAGAACACTTCAAGGGTTCCTGGAAGAGCTGTTTCGATAGACCTTACCCTTGCCAAAGCAGTTTCTTTTGCAACAACCCAATTATGAATGAGGGTTGGGTGCTTTAATAAAAAAGGTGCCATACCAAGGCCCGTTGAATTTCCTACTCCAATAAATCGACGCGTTTTTTGGTCCAACTGAACTGCTTTTTCACCGCCCCTCTCTTTTGCAAGTTCTTCTACCATGTCAATCGTAAACCATCTGATTAAATACACTGCCAATAACTCAATTTGAAATGGGGGCTTACACTCTTCTCGATCAGCAATCTTAGCCCTATCCGCACACCCAAACTTACCACTACCGTATACAGCAGTAGTTCTCATTAAATAACCCACAGAAGATATCAATTCAAGATCAGGCTGTACGCCAGTTGCTAATGAACTGATGATATTTTCAAATACTCTAAGGCTTTTATTTGCTCTAGCTAAAACAAGCTCACTTGGTCTGTAACGACCACCCTCTTGAAGTGGAGTATTGTTCGCTAAATAATCAATGTCCTCTTGAGCTGGGACCCCGTCAAACAAACTAAACGTCGCATCCCACACCTCTGCAATAACGCGATCCGTTCTCATGTCAGCTGGTATCTCTTGAGTGAATGCGATCAATGAGTATGTTCTATGAGGGGTGATGGCTGAATAAACACTGACTCCATATCCATCTTTATCAACGTTGCGTAGCGTTCTTTCAAACTTCCAGTTCTCTTTAGACATGCGCCTAATCAGAGTACGCATAAAACTCAATCGTGTAGGAAAAGAAGAGCCCATTCTATCAAGACGCATAACCTTTTCAGGCGATCTCATAAAATCAGATTCTTTATCTACTAATACAGCTTCACTAGACATATTAAATATTATAAAGATTCAAATGAGGCTTCGAAAAAATTTAACCAGTTTTTACCCATGACTAAATCAACATCATCATTAGAAAATCCTACAGACATTAATCCTGTAGCAATATTCACAAAATCACGATTGTCTCGAAACCACTCAGGTTGATCTGGAAATCCTGCAAAACTGGCAGAACCTTCACCAAAGTCACGGTCATTGGTCCAAGTTCCATTGCGCATCCACTCTACAACGCTATCAGGTTGATTTTGACATAGGTCTGTACCAATACCAATATTATTAACGCCCATAATTTCAGCAGTATCGGCAATCATATTACAAAAACTTTCTACTGTGCAATCTGAACCATCCTTAAGGTGGTGGGGGTAGACAGAAAAACCAAGCATACTATTACTCTCTCCAAGCGCCTTAAGAACTTCGTTTGACTTATTCCTTAGTGCGGGATGCCAGAATGTTGGGTTTGCATGAGTTATTGCAATAGGGCGTTCTGATATTTCTATGGCTTCCAATGTAGATCTCTCTGATGAGTGACTCATATCGACCACTAGTCCAACCCTATTCATTTCTTTAATGACCTGCTTACCCATTCTCGTAATTCCAGGGTCATTCTCTTCATAACAACCAGTTCCTAAAAGACTTTGATTGTTGTAGGTTAATTGCATAAACCTTGCACCCAGTTGATGACACACTTCAACAAGGCCAATATTATCTTCAATAGGGGAACAATTTTGATAACCAAAAAAGATTGCTGTTCTTCCTTCTTTTTGAGCTCTTCTCACATCGGCTGCAGTTCGACCAAGAAAAATTAAATTGGGGTAATCCTCAAAACGACGGTTCCAATCAATAACATTTTGAACCATTTCTTGAAAGTCTTCGTGATAACAAATTGTAACGTGAACAGCACTCAGACCGCCTTGGTTAATTTGCTTAAATATCTCCTCACTCCAATTATTGTATTGAAGCGCATCAATAAATAGTGAAGGGTGGGCCATTATGGATTTCCGCTAGAAATATAAGAAGTCTTGACTTGAGTATAAAGCTCTTTGGCATATGTACCTTGCTCTCTAGGACCAAAACTAGAATTTTTTCTACCGCCAAATGGGACATGGTAATCCGTCCCAGCGGTTGGAAGGTTAACCATAACACAACCACTTTCTGCATTCCTTCTAAAGTGACTTGCTCTGGAGAGAGACTGGGTAATAATTCCTGAAACCAGTCCAAAATCCGTATCATTTGCAACCGATAGCGCTTCATCATAGTCAGCCACTTTAATGACACAAGCCATAGGAGCAAAAAGTTCCTCACGATTAACTCTCATTGAATTATTTCCACCAACTAACAATGCTGGCTGCATATAAAAACCAGGATTATCAAGCTCAAGCTTCTCACCTCCACATACCACTTCACAACCTTCTTCTTTTGCTAATGCCATATATTTGAGGTTGGAATCAAGTTGCTGTTGACTTGCAGCCGGACCAATTTGAGTTCCTTCTTGAAGGGCATCGCCTACCTTTAGAGCTGCAGTTGATTGGCCCATACGCTCTACAAACTCATCATGAATTGAAGCATGAACGACAAGCCTAGAAGATGCGGTACATTTTTGACCAGTACTTCCAAAAGCGCCTCCAGTAGCTGCCGCTACAGCGACATCCATATCTGCATCATCCATAACAACCAGTGGATTCTTAGAACCTAACTCTAACTGAAACTTTGTTAAATTTTTGGCAGCTGAACCTGCAATCTGACGACCTACATCATAAGACCCAGTAAAACTAATTGCCTGCACTTTCGGACTTTCAGCCAATGCCTGACCAATTGATGAACCAGAGCCCATTACTAAATTAAATAAACCCTTTGGAATGTCTTGCTTTGAGATGATTTCAGTTAATGCTACTGCACTTGCTGGTGTCAGGTTAGCAGGTTTCCAAATAACAGCATTACCAAATGCTAACGCAGGTGCAATTTTCCAACTCGCTGTTGCCGTTGGGAAGTTCCATGGTGAAATAATTGCGACCGTCCCCATCGGCTCTCTACGAACGTCAATTTCAATATTAGGCCTGACTGAATCTGCAGTATCACCGCCCTGTCTTAGCACTTCCGCTGCGTAGTAAGTAAAAAATTGACCCGCCCTATAAACTTCTCCTTTGCCCTCAGCAGCTGGCTTACCTTCCTCTCTAGAGAGCAGCTCGCCGAGTTCAGCGCTACGCGCCATCATCTCTTCGCCAATCTTCATTAATACAGCTTGACGCTGCTCTAGGCCTGTAGCAGCCCATTGTCTTTGGGCAACCTGTGCTGAATTTAGAGCATCTTCTAATTGTGAGTTGTTTGCCTGAGCAAATTCTCCAATGACATCGTTTGTATTGGATGGATTGATGTTAGAAATTGAACTTGCGCCCTTTACCCAGTCGCCCGCAATGTAGTTGTTAGATAGATTAGACATGATTTTATTTCATTTTTTAAAACTATAAATTTTACTCTTTATTATTGATTTATCAAGAATATAAGCATATAAGTAAATTTAATATTTTTCATGTTTCTATGAAAAAAAAATATTGCATTAAGCAATTAATTAATCTAGGATACTTATATTGTATTGATAGAAAAATGATATGCCAAATTCTGCTGAAAGACTTGGAAGAGCAGCTCGAAGATCTGACCGTCTCAAAGTAAAAATTGAAATGCTTCCTACTTTAAAGCGGAATATCCCACTTACAGAGCCAATGAACGAGGAGCAGATTGAAAAAATGGATGATGCTTCATTATCCATTCTAGAGGAGGTTGGTGTAGAGTTTCATGATCCGATTGCACTAGAACACTGGAAAGAGGCGGGAGCTGATGTTAAGGGTGAGCGCGTTCGCTTTGATAGAGGTCTTATTCAAGAGCTCATCAAATCTATTCCAGAAAGCATAACAATGCATGCCCGTGATCCTGAAAAATCACTCGAAATTGGTGGTAATAACTCTATATTTGTTCCAATGACTGGAGCACCTTTCCTCACCGACCTAGAAAATAATAGGCGCTTGCCTACGCTTGATGACCTCGCAAACTTTCATAAACTTTCACATATGTTGCCTGCTATTCATTCAAGTGCCCATCACATCGTTGAACCTATGGATCACGCAATTTCTCACAGGCATCTTAGAATAACTTATTCATCAATGAAGCATTCTGACAAAACGTTTATGGGAATGACTAGTAGCGGTAAGAATGCTGAAGACGTAATCGAAATGTGTAAGATCCTCTTCGGAGAAAAATTCATAGACACTCACCCTGTAGTCACTGGAAACATTAATGGAAACTCTCCACTCGTATGGGATCAAACGATGCTCTCAGCACTAAGAGTATTTTCAGCACATAACCAACCCGTACTTTGCTCTCCTTTTGTTCTTGGCGGTGCGAACACTCCTGCAAGCGTTGCGCCAACTGTTGCTCAGGTCAATGCAGAAGCACTATCTGCTCTCGCCTATACTCAAGTAATACGCAAAGGAGCACCAGCAATTTATGGGCATTACTTGGCTACGGTATCAATGCAATCTGGGGCACCTATGGCTGGAACCCCTGAAATCTCTCTCATGAATTTCATGATTGGTCAAATGGCAAGGCATTATAAGGTTCCATGGAGGAGCTCTAATACACTGGGTGGTTCAAAAGTATTCGATGCTCAAGCAGGTTATGAAAGTGCATCAACAATGATGGCTGTACTGTTATCTGGCGCAAACTATATCTGGCATTCTGCAGGATGGAATGAGGCTGGAATGCACTGCTCAATGGCGAAATTTGTGGTTGATGCTGAGCAATGTGAAATGGGATATAGAATGGCTGAAGGTGTCCGATGGGATGATTTTGAAGAAGGGCTGGCAGCCATAAGAGATGTTGGCCCCGGTGGTCATTACCTTGGTCATCAACACACTATGGATAATTTTCAAAGGGCCTTTTTTATGCCTAAGTTGTTTGACAATAACTCGATTGAACAATGGCAAGCTGATGGAAGTCAAGATACAATCCAAAGAGGCCTAGAGGGAGCCAAAAAACTACTTAAAGATTATCAAGAACCAAAACTTGATCAAGCTAAAGATGAAGAGCTTTTAGATTTCATTGCTAAAAGGGAAACAACGATTCCTAAAATGGAGGCTTTAAATCAAGAGTACTAACTTATGAATAGAAACAAATCAAATGTTGTTCTTGTGACTGGAGCCTGCGGTGGTATTGGAAAATCCATAGTAACTAAATACGCCCAGCAAGGGGAGACTCTGGCAATTGCTGATAAAAACGAAGAGCAAGCTCATAAATTGGCTCATGAAATCAATCAAAATGGCGCCCAGGCGATGGTATTTTCTGGTGACCTTTTAGATAAGAGGTATTGTGACAATCTTGCAAATGAAGTTCAAAAAAAACTAGGTAGCATTGATATACTCATCAATAATGCTGGCTTTATGAGACGTGGTGATATTACTCAGACTTCTGATGAAGATTATGAGCTATCAATGAAGATAAATGTTGAGGCCCCTTTTAGACTAATCAGAGCCGCAATTCCCTTGATGGCTACAGCTGGAGGCGGCTCTATTGTGAATGTATCGTCATGCTGGGGAATAAACCCTGGGCCAAATCATCTTATTTACTGCACAACGAAAGCGGCGTTAGCAGCGATGACCAAATGCCTTGGCAGAGATCATGCTCATCAAAATATTCGAATCAATGCAGTATGCCCAAATGAAGTCGATACGCCAATGCTCAGGACCGGTTTTGAAATCAGAGGTTTAAATCCTGATGATGCTATTGAAAAATTAAATCAATCTGTTCCAATTGGTCATGTAGCTGAAGCAGACGAGATTGCTGATGTGGTTACTTTTTTAAGTTCAAATGAAGCTCGATATATTTGTGGATCCTTAGTGGAGGTCAATGGTGGAAAAGCGGTTTACTAATAAAATTGTTGTTGTGACTGGAGCCACTAAAGGGATTGGCTTATCCTGTGCACAGCGTTTTCAAGAAGAAGGGGCAACGGTTTGTGCCATTCAAAGAGGAAACTCAAAATTATTCGATTCTTTTGAGTTTGATTTAAGCAAAGAACAAGAGTGCTCCAAAAGTATTAATGAAATTATTGAAAAGTATGGTCACATTGATGTTTTAATTAACAATGCTGGGGTCATGAAAGAATCTTCGATACTAGAAACATCACTTGAAGACTGGAATCAAACATTATCGGTTAATCTCACAGCGCCTTTTCTATTAGCTAAATTTTGTATGCCTTTTCTCATCGAATCTAAAGGCTGTATAGTCAATATTGGTTCGATTGAAGGAATAGGTGCTAACCCAAATCATGCTGCATATTGTTCTAGCAAGGCTGGACTTCACGGACTAACAAGAGCCATCGCAGTTGATCATGGAAAGAATGGAGTAAGGTGTAATGCTGTTGCTCCGGGATGGATAGATACAGAGCTGAACAAAGACTTTATCAATTCAATGCCAGATTCGGAGCATTTTAGAAAAAATATTGGAAGTATCCACCCACTTAATAGAACAGGTAAAACGGAAGAAGTTGCCTCTCTAGTTTCTTGGCTTGCATCATCAGAATCAAGTTTTGTGACTGGACAGGTATATACTATTGATGGAGGAAGGATGGCAAAAATTAGCTTGCCAAATCCCTAGGAGAGCATATGAAGTTTGAAGGAATTTACACACCAGTACTGACCCCGTATGACGATAAGCATAAAATTAACTTTGATGCAATTGAGCCAATTATAGAGGACCTAATTAGTAGTGGCGTCCATGGCATAGTCGTTGCAGGAACAACTGGCGAATACTATGCTCAAGATACTAAAGAGCGACTTCAGGTGATGAAGATTAGTAAGGATATCATCAATAATAGAGTGCCCTGCATTGTTGGAACGGGAGCCATTCGAACTGAAGAGTCAGTCTTCTTTGCAGAGGAGGCAGCCAAAATAGGAGTGGACGGAATATTAATAGCAACGCCTCCATACGCACTCCCCACAGAAAGAGAAAATGCGCTGCATGCGCTAGCAATTGACCGGGCAGCCAACCTTCCAATTATGCTTTATAACTATCCTGGAAGGATGGGCTCAATGATGGGTGAGGAATACCTGGATAGGGTGGGCAGGTCATCTAACTTTTGTGCAATAAAAGAAAGTAGTGGAGATATTAATAGACTTCACTTATTAGCAAGAGATTATCCTCACATTCAGCTTTGCTGCGGAATGGATGATCAGGCTTTAGAGTTCTTTGCTTGGGGAGCGAGTGGCTGGGTATGTGCTGGCTCTAACTTTGCCCCTGAAGTTCATGTTGCTCTATACGAGGCGTGCAGAATTGAAGGTGACTTTGATAAGGGCAGAAGAATTATGTCAGCAATGATGCCTTTGATGAGAGTCCTAGAGCAAGGGGGGAAATTTATCCAATGTATAAAACACGGCTCAACCATGAGAGGACTCCCAGTAGGACCTCCAAGAAAACCATTACAAAAACTTAATAAGGACGATAAACGTCAACTAGAACAAGTCATACGCGTCATGAATCAAACTGTCAATCAAATCAAACAGGAGGGTAGTTAAATGTCAGATCTTCTAACCCATGAGGAATATAGTGCAATTGCAAATTCACTTAACTTCCCGACTAATGCTTTCATCAATGGTCAATTTCAATCATCTAAATCGGGGAAAACTTTTGAAACAATTAACCCTGCTACTGGAAAAGTGATTGCTAAAGTTGCCGCATGCAATGCAGATGATGTGGATCGTGCTGTTGTCAAAGCAAGGGAAGCATTTGACCAAGGTCACTGGTCAAAACTCCACCCAAGTGAAAGAAAAAAAGTACTCATCAAATTATCTAAACTTATCAAAAGAAATTTAAATGAGCTGGCTGTGATGGAGAGTGTTGACTCAGGGAAGCCCGTTCGTGATTGTGCAACGATTGACCTTCCAGAAACGATTGACTGTTTGCTTTGGCATGCTGAAGCAATTGACAAGGTTTATGATCAAACTGCGCCAGCAGGGGAAGACGCTTTGTCCGTTATCGTTCGTGAACCAGTTGGCGTTGTTGGTTGCGTATTACCATGGAACTTTCCGCTACTCATGATGGCCTGGAAAATAGCGCCCGCTCTTGCTACAGGCAACTCTGTCATCGTCAAGCCCGCAGAACAAACCAGCTTAACAGCCCTTAGACTGGCTGAATTAGCCATCGACGCAGGACTCCCAAGAGGCGTCCTCAATGTCATACCGGGGATGGGGCCAGATGTTGGGGAACCGATCGGCCTTCACACAGACATTGATATGGTTTCATTTACTGGGTCAACAGAGACTGGTAGGCGTTTTCTGCGCTATTCAGCAGACTCAAATCTGAAAAAGATTGTTCTTGAGTGTGGCGGAAAAAATCCAGCAATCGTTTTGGATGATGCTGAAGATTTAGACCTAGTTGCAGAGCACATTGTGAATGCTTCTTTTTGGAATATGGGAGAAAACTGCTCAGCAAACTCAAGGCTCATTGTTCAAGAAAACATAAAAGGTGCGTTGTTAGAAAAGATTCTTGCTCATCTCAGAGATTGGAAGACAGGGGACCCCCTCGACCCCTCAAATTATCTTGGCTCTTTGGTGGATGATGAACACTTTAAAAAGGTTTGTAGCTATCTCAAACAGGACAATATCTTAGTTGGAGGCACAACTAAAAAACCAAACTATGTTCTTCCCACCATTGTTGACCAGGTTGACCCTGACTCTAAAATAGCACAAGAAGAAATTTTTGGTCCCATCCTCTCTGTAATCACTGTTAAGTCATTCGACGAGGCGATTGCTGTTGCAAACAATACTGAATATGGATTGGCTGCCAGTGTCTTCACCTCAAATGGTAAAAAAGCAATTAGGGCTGCAAGAGCAATTAAGGCGGGCACAGTAACTGTCAATTGTTATGGTGAAGGAGATATGAGCACGCCATTTGGGGGTTACAAACACTCTGGCTTTGGCGGAAGGGATAACTCCATTCATGCGCATGACCAATATACTGAACTGAAAACAATATGGATTGATCTCTCAGATCGCGCTCCGGAAGAATCGGTAGATTAGTAAGGAAGAGATGAGCCAGATTAAGCTACCAAAAAACCCTGGCGATACAGGTTGGAAAGAGATCCTTCCTAAAAGAAAGGTCAACCAAAAACTTTCTGACAACATTAACGCAGACTATCTCATTATTGGCGGCGGCTTTGCTGGCCTCTCTGCGGCGAGGCGTTTAAATCAAATCGATAATAAAGCAACAATTGCTGTACTCGAAGCCTGTGAAATTGCAGAAGGCCCTGCAGGAAGAAATTCAGGTTTTATGATTGATCTTCCTCATAATCTAGCGTCTGATGATTACTTAGGAAGTCTCGAAAAAGATCGCGAGCAAACCCTTATCAATCGATCGGCTATTGAATTCGCTAAGAGTACTTCAGAAGAGTATGAAATGCCGTCTGAAGCAATACAACTTGTCGGCAAAACAAATGCCTCAGCATCAGAAAAAGGCATGAAATTCAATACTGAGTATGCAAAACATCTAGACAAAACGAGTGAAAGTTACAAGATGCTCGATGCCCGAGCAATGAAAGATCTAACTGGAATTGATTATTACATAAACGGTCTATGGACTCCTGGAACAGCGATGCTTCAGCCGGCACTTTACATCCAGTCATTGGCAGATGGCGTTACTCAAAATTCCAACGTAACCATCTATGAGAACTCACCAGTCATTGACTTAGAAGACGCTGGAAGACACGATGGACAAAAAGTTTGGAAAGCCAAATCCAACCTTGGTTCAATATCAAGTCAAAAAGTGATATTAGCGGTGAACGGCATAGTTGAGCGCTTTGGTTTTTTTCAGAACAGGTTGATGACTATTTTCACCTACTCATCTTTAACTAGAGAATTAACCTCAGATGAATCTAATATGCTAGGTGGCTCTAGTCAATGGGGATTAACTTCTGCTGATGCTATGGGATCTTCTGTGAGGCGTATATCAGGGATGGGTGGCAATAGAATTCTAGTTCGAAATCGTTGGTCATATAACCCAAGTATGGAGGCCTCAGATTCATTTATGAGTTCAGCTGCCAATAGTCACAATGAATCATTCAAAGCTCGCTTTCCAATGCTCAATAAAGTGTCTATGGAGTACTCGTGGGGAGGAAGACTTTGCCTGAGTCTTAATAATGTCTTTGCTCAGGGGGAGGTTGATGAAGGAGTCTATTCTGCGTGCTGTCAAAATGGCCTAGGAACCGCCAAAGGAACTGCCATTGGTATCATTACTGCTGAAAAAATTACTGGAACCATTAATAGTCTTGTGCCCGACTTTGTTGATGAGGAAGCACCTAAAAAACTAATGCCAAAACCTTTCATGTGGCTTGGTGTTAATAGCTATATGCGTTGGAAAGAGCTTATTGCTGGAATAGAAAAATAACTTTAGTTATTATAGCTAAGTATTGGTTCGCCCAAAATATCAAGACGCGGTGTAACTCCTAATCCAAAAGTTTTTGGGGCAGATACAAAACCGTTAACAACATCAAAATCTCCATCTGCAGTTTTGACGGTGACCATATCCCTACAATCAAGAATACATCGAAGATTTTTTTTTGGAAGTGTCTGTCCTAAATGAACAATCGCAGCAAATGCAATATCTGAACCGGTTGTATCTTGAACACTCATTGTATAGCCAGCTGCAAGACAAATATCCCTTTGTCTTCGACACTTAGTCAAACCACCATTTTTTGAGATTTTTAAGCCAATACCCTCAGCACCATCCTCAGCAACAATCTGAATAATATCTTCTTCATATAGAGCAAGCTCATCCCAAATCATTGGAACCGAAGTTCGCCTTCTAAGAGAAAGGTTTTCACGCCAAGTTGCACATGGAGCCTCCAGTACAAAATCCAATCCATATGGAAGAATATTCAACAATCTTAATGCTGATTCAACAGTCAGACCTCCATTCGCATCAACAATAAAATACTCTCCTTTTTTTCGATCTGCTAAACACGCTTCAATTCTGTTTGCATTAATATGAGGATCATCTCCAAGTTTTACCGAGTGCCCTCTATAACCTATATCTCGATGTCTTTTTACTCGCTCTCTCATATCATCTGGAGTACCAGCGTAGATTGAAGAAATTAAAGATAATGGTTCATTGGTGCTTCCACCTAACAGGTCACAAACGGGCATCTCTACTGACTTTCCAAAAATATCCCAGCAAGCAACATCTAGTGGTGTTTTTGCATGATTGTGTCCAATTAGAGCATTGTCCATTGCTTCATTGATACGATCTAAGTGTCTAGGATCTTTGCCCAATAAAATAGGAGCAATCTCTTCGATCCCCGCACGAACTCCCTTCGCATGAGCTGCAATATAATTCGAACCAAAAGGAGTGCTTTCACCCCAACCTTCAATACCTGAATCAGTTGAAACTCGAACAATTGTTGCATCAAAAACAGCGTATTCTCGCCCACCTGATAAGTGATAAACACCCCCAGCATAAGGAAGATCCACTTGAAAAACGTCTATTTGATTAATCTTCATTAGGGCAAAAGAACCAGCTTACCCACATACTTTTTTGATACAAAGTCTTTTTGAGCATTAATAATATTTTTTAAAGGATAAGTCTTGGAAACCAGAGGCTTGATTTCATTTCTTTCAATATAGCCAACTAGATTTTGGAAGACTTGACGATCTTGAAATGTACAACCAATCAATACCAAATCCTTTAAATAAAGTGTTCTAACATCGAGTTCAACTATGGGTCCTGCAATTGCACCAGCGGCGGCATATCTACCACCTTTTTTTAAAACCTCAAGCAGGTCTCCCCAGTTCTCTCCAGCTACCAAATCAATAACCACATCAATACTTTCATTTTCGATACAGTCTGTTAATTTATTTTCTCTATGAATAACCTCATTTGCACCTATTTCTCTAACCATATCTGCCTTTGCTTTGCTGGCTATAGCAACTACTTTTGCACCTCGTCTCTTTGCCAGTTGAATAGCAGCTGAGCCAACGCCGCCAGAAGCTCCAGTTATCAGAACAACTTCATTCTCTAGAACACCTGAACGTTCTAGCAAATTTTCTGCTGTCGAATATGCACATGGAATGGATGCCAGTTCTGCATTCGACCAATTGCTCTCAATCTTAATACTTTCATCACTAAAAGCGACCATATATTCTGCAAAAGCACCATCGCATTCTGAGCCCATCGTCCAGCATTCATAAGGTCTATAATCCACCGCATATTGCTGCATTGTTCGAACCAGAACCCGCTCACCAATTCTACCAATATCGACATCGTCTCCAACAGCAACTATTTCACCATAGCAGTCAGCTCCTTGAATAATTGGGAAATCTAAAGGCTCACCTGACCAGCTTCCGTCATCACCTTTTCCTTTAGACTCTTGTGCATTGGTTTCACCTTTGACTGACTTGGAATACCAGGCAGTTCGAGTATTTATGTCTGTATTATTAATACCTGCACCTAAAACTTTAATCAATACTTGATCGAAATTTGGCTGTGGAACTTTTACATCATTGCTAAATTCCAGTACTTCATACCCGCCATGGCCAGTTGTTAACACTGCGCTCATTTTTTTTGGGATAGTGCTCATGTTAATTAAAGGAGCAAGTCTGATTCAAATGGATAACTTGTTAACAATTCATGACCATTCTCAGTAATTAAAACTTGCTCTTCAAGTTTAACGCCAGGCCCTCCACTAAACCTGCCAACATAGGTTTCGACACACATCACCATACCAGGCTTTAAGATTCCGTCAAAACTGTTCTCATTTAACTCCCAGCTAAAAGGTATAGCAGGAAATTCATCGCACAAACCCACACCATGGAAAAGGACTGAGTAATGACGAAACTCATCCTTTGAGTACTCCTTAGAATTAAGTGTTAACTCTTTAAAAGTTGTACCTGGTTTTAACAACTCCATATTGTTTTGAATTTGTTCATAACCCATAGTATAGATTTCTTTTTGCACATCAGTCGGCTTCTCATCGCCACACAACCAGGTTCGAGACATGTCGGTGCAGTAACCATAGGAACCAACCAGATCGGTATCAAACCCCATTAGTTCCCCACTTAATATAGGTCGCGACGAGCACTCTTGATACCATGGATTTGCTCTGGGTCCTGAGGCGAGGAGTCTCGTTTCAATCCATTCAGCTCCTCTTGAAACGGCCTCCATTTGGAAACGACTCCAAAGCTCCTGCTCTGATATCCCGGGTTTAAAATGATTTCGCATCAACTCGATAGATCTCTCACATGCAAAGATAGAGCGCCTCATAGCCATCATCTCATCGTCTGACTTAATGAGTCTTGCAAGCTCCATAACTTCTTCACCATTAGCAAGTTTAAGACCGCGTGACTGGAGTTCATGAATGCCTTCAGGTGCACAATGATCAAGAGCTAACCTATCGTTTCCCTTGCCATATTCTTTAACTAAATCCACAATCTCTGATGCCCATATCTTGGCTTTCTCTTTACTCTTATCGCCAGCGGTAAAGTATAAATACGTGACGGCATGCCTCACTTCAGTTATTAATGGATTGTGGTTTGATAGAAATTCATGAGCATCAAACTCAAAAATAATAACTGGTCCTTCTGTCATAACAAGTGCATAACGAGCAGCATTATGAGAAGTCCATAAAGACATATTTGTACTGTCTGTTGCATAACGAATATTTAATGGGTCGTAGAGTAAAATGCCAGCACAGTCAAATTCAACGAGTTTTTCTCGAACTCTATTGAGTCGGTACTCCCTGATTTTTGTCATGTCTGGACTTGACAAACCAGCCTCCAGCCATTCTGACTCAGCTAGCTCTCCAGGTCCCAATGCATGCTTATTCAGACTATAGATATCTTCTTCACCTAGGTGAGAGCCTATTTTTGCATGATGTCTTTTAGCTGCTGTAAAACTCATTTAATAATCCTAGATGATTAACGCATTTTAGATCCAGATGGATCATAAAGAGGCTCCATTACAATAGATGCCTTACAGAACTGACCTAATATCTCTACTTCAAGCTGTGCATTGGAGTCAATTAACTCGACTGGAAGATAGGTCATCGCAAGAGATTTTTTAACTGAATGTCCGTAGCCACCTGAAGTAATATAAGAAACACACTCTTCATTGTGCATGACGGCCTCGTCACCGCTAACATCGGTTTCAGTATCTATTTGTATGACAGAAAGCTTTTTGTTTGGGCCATTCTTTTTCTCAATTAGGGCTGCTTTTTTGCCTATAAAGTCTTTGTCCCAATCCACAAAAAAATCAAGGCCGGACTCCATTATTGTAAAGTCTGGTCTGAAGTCCATGGTCCACGCTCCCCAACTTTTCTCTAGCCTCATTGACATCAATGCTCGACCGCCAAACCACTTAAGATCTAAATCTTCTCCAGCTTCTTCTATTGCCTCAAATAGTTTGAGTTGGTATTGGGGCGCGACATAAATCTCGTATCCAAGCTCGCCTGTAAATGAAATTCTTACGCAGAGCGCTGGCACCCCGCCTATAAATGTATCTCTAATATCTCTAAATTTAAATGCCTCTGAACTGACATCTTCTCGAGTAAGTCTTGCTAATAATTCCCCGGATTTTGGACCCGATATTGCAATGCCGTGAAAATCATCAGTCATGTTTTTATAGTCAATATCTTGAACGCCCTCGAGATGCATTTCAAACCAGCGAAGATGCATATTTTGGGCAACGCTAGAGCCAAATAAATAATAAGTTTCTTCGTCAATACAGGCCACTGTAAGATCACCGTTCAGCTTGCCACTCTCCAAGAGCATTGGCGTTAGATTAACTCTTCCAGGACTTGGAATCCTACCTGCAAGGACCTTATTCAAAAATGCCTTAGCCCCCTTACCCGTAAACTTATGGTTTGCAAAGCTGGCCACCTCACTTGCTCCAACAGATGCTCTTACAGCTTCGACCTCCTTAGCTACATACTCATGAGACCTTGACCTATGGAAAGTTGGCTCTTCATAAGCATCCTCTGGGGAGTTGGCAAACCAAAGTGCATTTTCAAGTCCAAAAGTATCTTGCCATACAGCGCCTTTTTGCGTTAAACGATCATAGATTGATGTTGTTTTCTGAAGCCTTCCTTTAGGTAATGTTTCGTTAGGGAAGGTCATCACAAAGCGGCGTTCATAATTTTCTGAGGACTTAATTACGCCCCACTCAGGCGTTGCAAAATCTCCAAAGCGTGCAATATCCATAGCCCAAACATCGACAGATGGCTCACCTTCAATCATCCATTCAGCCAATGTTTTACCAACGCCACCTGCTTGGCAAAAGCCCGCCATGACGCCAACAGCTGTCCAGTAGTTTTTCATACCTGGGACAGGGCCAATCATTGGATTCCCGTCAGGAGAGAAAACAAATGGGCCATTAATGATATTCTTTATGCCTGCGGTTCCTAGTGCTGGAATTCGCTCAAAAGCGAGTTCTAATCGATCTGCAATTCGATCTAAATCTGGCTCAAGTAAGTCATGTCCAAACGTTTGCGGCGTTCCATCCAGAGACCATGGAGTTGAACGAGGCTCATACGTTCCCAATAACATGCCAGTACTTTCTTGACGCAAATAAATATTTGCTTCAAAGTCGATACAATGCGGCAAGCGACGACCGTCAGCCAAATTAGCAATTTGTTCTATTTCTTCGGTAATTAAATAGTGATGCTCCATTGGAACTACGGGCAAATGAATCCCAGACATGCGACCCAGCTCTCTCGCCCAAAGACCGCCCGCATTAACTATATGCTCAGCATGAATACTTCCTTTTTCGGTTACAACATCCCACGAACCGTCTGATCTTTGGTTAGTCTCTAGCACCGGGGTGTGCGTATAAAACTCTGCACCATGAACGCGCGCTGATTTCGCATAAGCGTAGACGACTCCAGAGGGGTCAAGATCACCATCAGTTGGATCCCAAAGAGCAGCAACGTAATGATCAGGGTCAATTAATGGATGCTTTTCTATTACCTCGTCGATAGACACAAATTCTTGATCTAATCCTATCGATCTAGCTTTTGAGCGCTCTCGCTTTAGGTAGTCGTGCCAATTCTGATTAGAGGCTAAGTAGTAGCCTCCTGTCATATGCATACTGATTGAATGACCAGAAGTCTCTTCAATTTCCTTATATAAACTGATTGTGTAGTCTTGAAGTTTGGAGACATTGGGGTCTGAACTAAGCGTATGAAATGAACCCGCTGCATGCCAACTTGAGCCTGAAGTTAACTCATTTCGCTCTAATAAAACAACATCCTTCCAGCCCATTTTTGCAAGGTGAAAAAGAATCGAGCAGCCAACAACGCCGCCTCCAATTACAACAACTCTTGCCTGATCTTTCATAGTAAATCCATATTATAAAAATTAAATGTTAATTCAAAAAAACAGCTAAACTCAAGTGAAAAAAATTTGTCATTAAATATTGAAAAAATTTAGCTCTTAAAGAGGTGGTGCTCCACCTTCAGATACTCTTTTCTCTACAAATTCTTTAAGCTCCTCTTCCACTTCAGGAGCAAGTTTGGGCTCTTTATAGTCATCCAAGAGTTGTTTCCAAATTGTATTTGCTCTCTGAGTTGCTGTTATTGACCCTGCATCTCTCCAGGACTCAAAGTTCCTCCAATCCGATAACAGCGGATTGTAGTGCTCTGTTTCGTATCGCTCCAAGGTTTGATGAGCTGCAAAAAAATGACCTGCAGGCCCAACTTCCTCTATTGCCTCAACCCCAAGAGTATCTTTATTAACCTTTGAAGGCATTAAAAAGGCCTCCATCATCTGACTCATTTCTGCATCCAAAATAACCTTCTCATAGGAGGCGCAGAGCCCACCTTCAATCCACCCATGTCCATGCAAAATAAAATTAACTTGGCCTAAAAGACACGCCCATAAAGACATCTGCGACTCATAAACAGATTGCTCATCAGGCGCATTAGAGGCGTTTGCATTGGAAGCCCGAAGAGGAATCTTATATTTTCTAGCAAGCTGTCCACTGGCAATCGTGGCCTGAGTATATTCTGGAGTTCCAAAAGCAGGGGAACCTGATTTCATATCAACGTTTGAAGTAAAGCTCCCATAGATTGCAGGTGCTCCTGGATTAACACATTGATGAAAAGTAAGGCCAGCAAGTGACTCTGCATTTTGTTGAACGAGTGCTCCCGCAACGGTAATAGGTGCCATAGCGCCTGCTAAAGTAAAAGGGGTATAGATTACAGGCTGATTATGCTCAGCCATTTCAATGGCTCCTTCCATAAGAGCTTTATCATAAACCAGTGGCGAATTCGCATTAACAACGGTAGTAATCGATGGTTCTTTTAAAAACGTTTCTTTATCAACTCCTCTTGCAATTCGAACAATTTCAATAGCATCTAACATTCTCTCGCTACCAATAGCATAACCAAATAGTGGCTTTGTACATAATCGAGCTGCAGCAGATACTGCATGTAAATGACGCTCTCGAACATCTAGATCGCATGGCTCAACAGGATATCCCCCTAAGGCATGAACGGTGTTCAAAATCTCTCCAAGCTTGATTAAGTTTGAATAGTCTTCGATGTTACCTAAAATTCGCCCCCTATCAAGATCAGATACATTTGGAGCACTTGAGACCATCGTATTGATAACGAATTGACCACCAACATGAACATGTCTTTCCTTGTATCGGCCATGAAGTGTAAATTCACTAGGAGTCGTGGAAATTTTTTCCATCACAAAGTCTGGATCAAACCTAACACGCCTTCCATCACTGCCAATCATTGCGCCTTCTCTTTTGAGAATTTCAACAGCACGAGGAGATTGGATGTCCATTCCAGTGTCACATAATACTTTTAATGATGCCTGGTGAATTGCCTCAATCTCATCCTCTGAAAAAATTGACATCGGCTGGAAAGGGTTCTTTTTTTGGCCATAAGGGGCCTGTTGAAAGTTAGTAACTTCTCTAACGTTTTTACTTCGACCTCTTCTCACTGGTTCAAACCTCAGGTGTTTAGAGTTGTGATGTTAATTCAAAAAACAGCTAAACTCAAGTAAAAAAATTTGTCATTAAATATTGAAAAAATTTAGTTTCTTGGTTTGAGCTTAATCCTTTCTAAATACTACAATAATTACTTTGTCATTGCCATGATCTTTATCTGGATTATTACCATAAACATCTACTTCATGAAAACTGGGCTTGGTTATACTTTTTTTAATCTCTAAAAGTTTTTTATCAAATCCAGCTTTTTTATATAACTTATAATGAATTGTTAAAACAAAAAGACCGCCACTTCGTGTGACTCTTAATAATTCATCAAATACATCTGGCCCGACATGTCCATGGGTAAAAGTTCCTGCACTTACAATTGCACCATAATGATTATCATTTATCAATAATCTTTTGGTAAGGTCTGCCTCAATTATTTTTGAATAACAATTTTTTAATCTAGCAATATTGAGCATTTCAGGTGAAATATCAATAGCATCTATTTCTCTTGAGCTTAATTTTAAATACTCTCCAATGAGGCCTGTTCCTGCACCAACATCTAGAATTGGAGTGTCTTTATTATTGGAATATTTATCAAAATATTTAGCTATTTCTATAGGAGAGCGATAGTCATTTTGTTTAGCAAAATCACTATCGTATGAAGAAGCCCAGCTTCTATATAGGTTTATAGAATCTTCAGGGGTTTTTATTGAATATACATCTTTTAAACTTTTTTTTTCTGACATGTAATTCTTATTATGAAATAAACTAATTTGTCTCACTTATCTGAGCTAAGATATCCACGCCCTGTTGATGCCAAAAATGTAAAAAATCGATAAATATCCAATTCTCAGTCAACTTGTCTCCTTCCCGTCGATACATATCAATTACTCTCATATCACCAGGTTTTCCAGTTGCAGGCATACCCATAAAACCTCCGGTGGGAGTTAGCGTGAGGTTAGGCCAGCCGAAAAAGCCTCCAAACTTACCTTCTGCAACTCTACAAAGATGCCCATTAAATATTCGATCTTTAAACCCTGCACGAAATGGACCAGAGTGCTGCTCAGCATACCGCTCTATTGTATAAGTTGCACCAATACCTGCTGGCCCCCACCAAATCATATCTTCATTCCAACTTCTTCTAAGCTCATCTACAAGTGGGAGTTCTTGTTGCTCTTTCCAGGTTCTAATGTCATTAACCATGAAGTCTATCGCAGCTAAAGTTTTTTCACCCTCAGCACTATCTTGTTCATCAAACATTAATCCTTCATGTGTGATTGGGCCTGGCTGAACAAGGTGCGATGCAGTTTGAGGCGGGAAAGGATTTAAGCCAACCTGCATCATGACGTGAGGTATGTCGATGAACATTGCAGTCTCAGTAATCCTTCCATTTTCAACTTTATTAAATTCACAGTAACGAAGTAAGGCTATTTTTCTGGATGGTTTAATTCCAAGCCACTCATTATCAAACAGCCCCATCAAATGCCCCATAGAAACTACCCAAACTGATTCAAAGCCATCTATCTCATTTTTGCCAGCCATAAAAATATCCATCCTTCTTTGCATATTCTTAAATGCATGGCGAAAGGGCTGCCAAAATATTTCGGAAAGCTCTTTGCAACTTGAGAGTTCATTGAAAGGATGATAGCCCCTCCAAATATAGTCTTCAGCTATGTGTTCTTTTAAGACTTTTGTAATGTCATTACTCTCGGCCTTGTCTAAGGCATTGTAATAATCAAGTACTATCTTTTTTTCTATTTGAAAATTACTCATAATTATTTATCATCCAAAATCATTCTTGCTCCTCTCTCTGCAATCATCATTGTTGGGGCAGAAGTATTTCCACTCACAATGCTTGGCATGATTGAGGCATCAATCACTCTAAGGTTACCCATACCTTTAACTTTTAAATCATCTGGTGAGACAACTGCTAAATCATCAATTCCCATTTTGCAAGTTCCAACAGGATGGTATACCGTCACTGCAGTCTTACGAATATAGGCCAATAACTCCTCATCTGATTGAATTGATTTTCCCGGAGCTATCTCATCTCCTCGCACCTCGTCAAACTCTGAAGACGATAAAACCTCTCTTGCTTTTTTAATTGCCTCAACAATGCTTGCTTCATCTCTGGCATCAGATAAAAAATTGTGGTCAATAAGCACCTTGTGACTGCCTCCATCCTTCTTAATTTTTACTGACCCTGAACTATGGGGTCTTAATAAACATGTAAAGAGGGAATATCCATGTCCAAACTCAAACTTTCTACCTCGATGACTTCGATATATAGGCGTAAAGTGAAACTGAACATCAGGATACTCAGGCTGACCAAGTTTTGTGTCTGCAAAACCTCCTGCCTCCACAAAATTACTTGTCCACCAGCCCATCCTTCTCAATAAAAAGTTAAAGGGAGAAGTAATGACTTGAGGTAACAGAGACCTCCAAGAAACGCCTATAGATTCTGCCTTGTTTGAACGAACCGTAACCATGGTGTCGAGATGATCTTGAAGATTTTCGCCAACTCCTGGAACATTGTGTTGACAGCTAATTCCTTCGGCTTCAAGCTCCTCTTTACTCCCTATCCCTGAGGATAAAAGTATCCTTGGTGACTCAATGGCACCAGCACATAGCACAACCTCTTTATTGCAATGTAATTCTTTATCGACGCCATTAACTTGAAGCTTTAAAGATTTAGCAATATCACCCTCAATCTCAATTGATTGGACTCTGGCGTGAGTCATTATGGTTAGATTGGGTCTCGAAACAATGGGCTCAATAAAAGCTCTATAAGAGTTTACTCGAGTGCCTTTATCTTGATTAACCTTATAAATACCGAGACCCAATTGAGATGCGTCATTGAAGTCAGGATTATGAGGAAGGCCTATATGAGCCCCAGACTTTACAAAGCGTTTGGCTGTCTTATTAACCTCTTGTGGCATAACAACTGGCCACTCTCCATCAGCTGAATGGAACTTAGGGTCACCTCCTGTTTGATCATTCTCAAGTTTTTTAAATATCGGCAAAACATCCTTATAAGACCAGCCCTGACAGCCAAATTTTTCCCAATTATCGTAATCATTCTTATTCCCACGAATATAAATCATGCCATTAATGGAACTTGACCCTCCAAGACATCTGCCTCGATTAACCGTAATCACTCGGTCATTTAAATGTTTTTGGGGGACACCCTTATAGGAATAGTCGAGCTTCTTGTGATCATAGGCCACTGAAAGGCCAGCTGGGATTTTGACCCATGGACTCTTATCGCTACCACCGCCCTCAATAAGACAAACAGTATTTTCAGAGTTTTCACTTAAACGATTAGCCATGACGCATCCAGCAGAACCTGCTCCAATGACAATATAATCAAACTTTTCCATGGTTTATCCCTTGACGGCGCCTGCTGTCAGCCCACTTACTAGTTGTCTTTGAAAAAACATCACTAGAATAAATAAAGGGATTATAGCTGAAACAACCGCTGCAACTGCAAACATAACATTGCCTTCTGTTTGGGTTGTGCCCATGAAACTTGCAATTTTAGGAACCATCGTTTGATTATCCTGAGAAAGTAGCATTGCTGTAACAGCAAAGTCGTTATATGCCAAGAGAAATGAGAATAACCCGGCAGTGATAACTCCAGGCCACATGATCGGGATAATGACATTTCGAAATGCTTGAAACTGGGTACATCCATCAACTTTTGCACTCTCATCAAGCTCCTTTGGAATTTTTTGGAAAAACGAGTGAAGCATCCATAATGTAAACGGCTGATTAATTGCAACCAATACAATAATGGTAGTTGGCAATATCCCCCATATATTCCACTCATAAAATGGAAGAAGGTATCCTGAAACTAGGGTTATTGGTGGCAAAGCACGAAAAATGAGTGCGATGATGAGTAGCCAAAAAGAGTAACGAAAACCTGATCTTGAAAGGGCATAGCCTCCCAAGGTTGCAATAGTTAATGAGGTAAGTACGGTAAAAAAACAGACTATACCGGTATTTCTAAAAGCCCGCCAAAACTCTTCCTGAACCCATGCACCCTCATAACCCGCACCTGTAAATGGGGTTCCATACAACTCCATTGTTCTTGCTCCAGAGAGAGCGTTTTTCCAGTCAGCCAATGAGAAAAAGTCTAGCTCAACTTTAAATGATCCCCACAGTGTCCAAAAAAATGGAAAGACGGCCAGAAGAAACCATAGAAAAACAAAACTATAAATTAAGAGTTGTAATTTAAAAGGTTTTTTAATTTGATCAGTGGACATTTTATTCAGAAGGGTTAAATTCACGCCAAGTTCTGACTAGAACCGGCATCAGTAATATTGAAACACCAATAATTGTGAGGACTGATGTAGTTGCAGCGGATGATAGAAGCCTAGTTTCACCGCCTAAATCATTATAAATAATCCATGAAAGTGATGTGGCATGAGCCTCTGCACTAAACCCTATGATTGGCTCAAATACTCTAAAGTTATCCATGAGTTGCATCAAAGCCACAAAAGCAACAAGGGGGGACAAATGCGGCACTATGACATGCATAACTTGTTGGAAACGACTGGCTCCATCAATCATTGCTGACTCTAAAGTTTCTTTTGGAACTGTTTGAAGCCCTGCATAAAAAACGATAAATGCAAAAGGAGCGGCATGCCAAACCCCATAAACGATCAGCGTAATCCAGGTTAAACCAGTTGATGCTTTAAGTGACATCTCAGGATTTTCAAAAATAATTTGAAGCGCTGTTCCGATGATACCTCTTGAGTCAATCATCCAAAAAAGAATTAAGGAGCCAACCAGAGGAGTTACGATCATAGGAAGTAATGAAAAGAAAACCATCACGCCTTTCAAACGCTGATTTATGGAGTTAACCCCCAGAGCAATAACAAAACCAAACACAATAACAAGAGGGGTTACGACGAAAGTAAATGTCAGCGTAAAACCCATTGCTCGATAGAAAGGAAGATTCTTAAGGTTAGAAAAAAAATCACCTATGCTAGATTTTTCTTCCCATAACTCTCCAACTTCTTTTAGTGCAAGGTGTCCTCGATCAAAATAAATTTGAAGCCCAACCCACTTACCTAAGGGCTTTTCTTTTTTTAACATTGCAGTAGCTTCATGATCAACAGATGTTGCAGTTTTGCAGCCAAAAGGATCACATGTCTCAGCAACAATCAAGACCTTGTCATGGGGTGTATGTAGTGACTGACTTATAATTGAAGTTAATGGCAAGGCTATAAATAAAAGCATCGCCAAGGCTGTTGGTAAGAAAAACCAGAAAAAAGTCTTATGGTTCATATAAGTTATATATGGTTTAACACATTATATTACACAAAAAGAAGGGGCACGTTTAAAGCATGCCCCTATCTCGGAGATTAAAACATTAAAGGTTAAAGATAACCTTTCTCTTTAGCAGCTGTTGTGTAAGCCGCCTCTAAATCAGCCAATGCTTGCTCAGCATTTTCTTTTCCTTGCATGAAATCAACTAGTTCCGCACCTGCAGCTGAATGCATTAAACCTGCATATGGCAACATTGGATAAGGCTTAGTACCCATAGCAGCAGCAGCAAACACACCTGCAGCAGCTGGAGTTGGCTCATAACCCTCAATTAACCAAACAGCCTGTGGTGAAGTTGTATCATTCAACATTTCTGGGCGAATTGCATGCATCATGGCAATAAAAGTAGCCTCTGCATCTGCATCTGAAATGTTCTTAGCTACAGTCCATCCATCCCACCAAAGGGTTGCAGCTGCAGTTGACCCGCCGCCAACTGTCATTGGACCAGCAGTAGCTGTATTCGCTACTACAGTTGCATCTACCTCAGCGCCTCTAAGGGCTCCAATACGTGATCCCCACATATTCATAAGCGCAACATTACCGGCTTTCCATTCTGCACTCGTTGCATTTGAATCATGAGTCAGGTAGTCAGGGTTCATAAAGTGAGATAACTGTTTCATCATGTTTAGTGTATCGTAACCCTGCTGATTGTTAACAGCAATCTCGGCTGTTCCTGGCTTAAAGAACTCACCGCCATGGCCAATATACATATTGACGAATTCCTCAGCTAAGTTCCAACCGGCTTTATAAGCACCGCCCACAGGATTCTTCATCAAACCACTAGAACGAATTCTTCCAGCAGCCTCTAACATTTCTTCATAAGTAGTCGGAGCCGCAATTCCTAACTGATCCAAAATATCTGATCTATAAGTAAGATGTTGAGCGTTCGCCATAAAGGCAATACCCATAATATTTCCATCAATTGTAACTAACTGGCTTTTCTGAAGACCTTGTCCATGTTTTTCAACGAGATCATTCAAAGGTCTAATCACATCATTGTTAATAAGTGCAACAATTGATGAGTTAGCAACAATAGCTGATGTGTATTCAGCAGGGTTGCCAGACATACCGGCTAGATTAATTTTTTGATGATCAGCTGTTAAGTTTTTTTCAACTGTAACGCCATCACCAGCACACTCCATTGCTCCCGCTCCAATAGTTTGGATCGCAGGGAACTCATTACCAACAATACTAACTCTTCCTTCAGAGATGCCGCAGCCCGCCCACGCACTTGAAGCTAGAGTAGTAAGAGCTACAACTGTAGCTACCTTTCTTAAAAACATAATATCACTCCTTTTTTCAATTAAATACTCATTAATAATACATCGTATGAAACAATAAAACTTTTTTTTGCATACGATTGCAAATTATTATAACACAGTAAAATATCTTTGAGCTATCATTTTGCATTCGTATTCAGAATATAGTATATATTAATTTTTTAAATTGTAACAATAAATAGAAATATCAATATGCCTTCCAGAGGGCCCAGACCTCCAATGGATATTGCAACAATAACTAGCTACACTAATAAATGCATTTTTAAAGCCACACTACTTCTGCCAAGTCGGCAATGGGTCATAACCTAGCTGCATTAAAACATGCGGAACATCGACGAACACCCAATTCTCAACTAAAAGCTCATTTTCACGGCGCCACCAATCGCAAACGCGCATAAAAACTCTATCGTTGGTTGGGCCTTGCCCCAGGAACGGCTTAATGTTAATACCGGTCAAGGATGGCCAGCCTCCTGAACAGGTGTAATTACCCTCACCAAATCTCGTGAAATGTTCTGTTAAGCCATTATTTTTTGACCCACCTGACCATCCTTCAAACTGAGATTCAAATGGAACCTGAAATGAAGCGAACTCGTCAACGCCAATAAAAGAGCCAAACGCACCCGGCCCATACCACATCATATTTTTATGCCAGTAGGGTCGCCACGCCTCATCCTTTGTCGCTAATTTGTCAAGCATATCAGTGACAATTTGATAGCTTTGCTGGCCTTCGACAGGGTCAGAATAACTTTTGAGGACGCCATCTCGTGATGCAGGCCCTTGAATCAGCCCGGTGTATCCTCGCGAATGCCCTGGCCCCATATCCAAAGGCCACTGATTACAGGCAATCATCAGTTCTGGAATGTCTAGATAGATATAGCTTTCAACAGCTTGACCTTTCTCAATACGGTGGAATTCACCATAGCGAATATAACTAAGCGTTTTCGTTGCTTTAAGGCCAATCCAATCTCTTACAAATTGCCCCACATAATAACCTGTTGAGCTAATCCATTTTTGTCCCTCAAATTCTCCAGCCATGAAGATATCATCTCGCCGATAAAGGCCTTTAAATGAGTGTTGAAGTGGCAATAAAAATTCATTGAGGTAGGCATCTGCGCCGGTCAGCTGATTGAACGGATGAACAACATTAATATCGGCATCCTGAGCAAAAAAACTTGTAGCATTAGAAGAGAAGTCGCCAGGATGGCTCAATGCTTCTGCATATTTCAAATAGAGTGAACGATCATGTGTCGACATAATTTTGTCCTTTTAAATGAAATAAACTTTAGGAAAGTTCAGTGAATAATTATTATCAAAACTAGGTGCGGGATTTTTCAAAATCCTCCCATGCTCTTTTAAAATCATCAAAACTAAATTCTGTTTTTTCTGCAGGATCTAATATGAGTCTTTCAGAGGCAAACAACTTGTGAATTGAATCTTTCAAAATAGGTATGGCTTCGTTAGGAATCACAACTGCTCCATGAAGATCTGCATGTATTAAGTCATCTGGTGTCACAGTCATACCAAAGACATTCACAGGCGTATCTATCTCACGCACATGGACAAAGCCATGGCTGGGGCCGATAGAACCAGCGACTACTGGAAAGTCTTCAGCAAGATCTCCTAAGTCTCTCATTACTCCATTTGTTAGCGCTCCAGAAAGTCCAAATCCTTTGTGCACTTTGGTATTAATCTCTCCCCAGTAAGCACCAATACAATCAGGATAGTCAACATCCTCAATTACAGTAACCATTGGCCCATCTACCTCGGACATATAACGGTAGTAATTCATTCTGCGCTCTTTAATAATATCTTGATTTTCTGACGGTGGCTCAACTGCAGCAATTTTTGCAGTCTTGGCAAAACCAACCATAGCACCGCCCTCTGGAGCTGAACAAACCATTGTGCCTCTTGTAAACTTTGAAAAACCTCTTTTGCCTTGCGCAACTTCGATAGCATTACAAACAGTTGGCGTATCAACTGAGCGAAGGAGTTTGAGTAATTCCGGATCTAATTTAGCCATTTTTTTAATACCTCTGTTGTCTCTTTTGGTTGCTCTAATGTAGGCATATGGCCAGCATTATTTATAATTTTTAACTCTGAATGATTTATTATACTATGCATCAACTCATGCCTTTCTACTGGACATAATTTATCGTTTGAGCCACATATAACCAATACTGGAACATCGATTAAGCGCAATGTGCTTTGTTGATCTTCTCTTGTTTGCAAGGCCTTTGATTGATTCATAAATACTTCTGTGCCCATCGATTTTGCCATCTCCATACAAGTATGAAGGATGCTCTCTCGGTTATCACTAGCATCTAAATAGTTAGGCTTCATTTCATCACGCATTACATCAACAAGCTTGCCTTCCCTTGCAGCCTTCATTTGAGGATCTCGCATAGCTTTAACCTCTTCAAGCTCAGCTTTAGGATTGGTATCCATAAGCACCAACTTTTCAATTCGATTGGGCTCCTGGGAGTACATCTCCATAGCAACAATCCCTCCCATAGAATGGCCTAAGAGATCAAATTTTGGTGGTGATTTTTTCAGTACTTCAGCTGCTAACTCATGAACAGTTGAATAACCAGAAATATCTGCAACAATAATCCTTATTGAGTCACTAAGCCCTTCAATTTGTGGTGCAAAAATACGTTCATCACACATCATTCCAGGAATCATAACTAGGGTCTTCACTATTGATTGCTCGCAATCTTAGCACCCTCAGATAGTGACTCTAACTTAGCAAATGCAATATCTGGATCCACTGCACCAAAACCTGCAAAAGTACCAAAACCACAGTCTGAGCCAGCAATGACTCTCTCTTTTCCTACTATATTGACGAATTTATTGATTCGTTCAGCTACAAGTTCAGGATGCTCAATAAAGTTGGTGGTTGTATCAACAACCCCAGGAACAAGTATTTTAGTATCAGGTATTTCACTCTTTCGATCACGGAAAACTGTCCATTCATGAGCATGCCTAGGGTTTGATGTCTCGAATAAGGTATATCGCGCCTTAGCTTTCATCAATGTTCCAAAAACTTTATTCATATCAATATCACAGCAATGAGGCCCCTCGTAATTTCCCCAACAAATATGAATTCTCACTTTTTCTTCTGGAACATTCGACAAAGCATGATTCAGTGCCTCCATATGTGATTCTGCAATCTTTATGAATTCTGAATCAGATAAATCACTGAAAAGCATATGCCGAGATAGCGCAAGATCAGGACAATCAAGCTGTAAATCTAAGCCTGAAGCTACAATTGTTTCATATTCATCTTTCATTGCATCAGCCAGTGCTGCTAGATATGCATCCCGAGTTGGGTAATAGTCATTCTGTAAAAATAAAGAAATAACTCCAGGTGAGGCTGCATTCATAAAACCTCTTTGAATATCATTTGCAGCCATTGCCTTTTTTAAGTTTGATATATCTTTTTGAAGTTCACCCTGTCCTTTTGATTTAACCTCGCTAGTACACATAGGCCTGGCATATTGTGGTGTGCCGCCATCATCAGCAAGCCTTTTCAAAAATCCTGGGAATAGCTTAAGATCCTCTGGAGCATTTCGAGGGCTATCGCCAGAAAACCCCGTGTATCTGTCTTTAACATAGGTTGCATATGATATTTTTGAGGTTTCTCCATCACTGACAATATCGACACCCGCTTTTTTTTGCTTTTCAACTGTAGTCAAAACATTGCTTTGCATACATACATCAAAACTTTTTTCATCATAATCTTGATTATTTTCTCTTGAAAAAATATAGTCTACAACCTCTTGACTTCTTGGCAATGAGCCTACGTGGCTCGTTAAAATTCTACTCAATTAATTCTCCTATATAAAAAAAACTATTCTCTCCATGTTGACCCTGCTGGATCATTTGTTTTTGTGACTTTAAATAAGCTGGCTTTATCTGGACCAATAGGGGTCATCTTGTAGGATAAGTCGGGTCGTATTAAACAAGTATCTCCTGCAGAAATATTGGTTGAATTTCCATCCCACTCTAGGGCCCATTCACCTTTCGTAACCATGTTGACCTCGTATTGACTCGATGCACGCATTTCGTCAACAAAGGTCTCATTCGATATGAAATCAACTTCAAACCCTGGCCTATCTTTTAGCAGTCCATTCCTTCCAATTACTTTAACAGGGGAGTTTTTTGAGTGGCTAGATAAATCAGACGCACTAACAAAAAAATTATTCATAAATTCGTCTATCGAAACTTTAGGGAATTTTTTTAGTTCATCCTCACTTAATAGCTCCATTGGTTCTATTTTCTCTGGAAGTGAGTCACCTCTCTTTGTATCATATATTAGCCCGTTATCCCCTAGAACAAGGCCAAAATCCTTAGCATCATTAATGACCTCAGGTGCCCACGTCACCCCTCCTCCAGCATCATCACCTCCAAGTATCGCCATTAACATTCCATAGCCATCTCCAACATTTTCAAAAGCTCTAAATATCCCTGTTGGAATATTCACCAAGTCGCCTTCATTTGCAAACAATTCTCCATCTTCACCATAGCGCCCCCAGAAAAAACGCCAGCTTCCCTTGAGCACATAAAAGACTTCAGCAGTTGTGTGAGTATGCAGAGAGTTCTTGCAACCAGGCGGTTGTCCAGCCGCACCTATATTAAAACCTGGAGTTTCATTAATATGTACATGCTGGTCTCGACTTTCTGAAACGCCGCCACCTATAATAGTAAAGTTTTCTTTTTGATCGGATCCTGGTGTATGGGCATCAATGAAAGCCGTCTTACAGGGCTTTAAGTCTGAATACCGAACGATAAATTTTTCCATTTCTTCTGGGGTCATTATTTAACCTGTCTTAATGATTATTTGTTTCCAGATTGCTGTTTCATCGAAGAGTGTATATTCTCTCCTCAGTCCCCAAGGTCCAAATTCCGCATGTGAAACACCCATCACATATAAGTCAGAACCAGTGGGTTCACCAAAAATACCACAACCATCGTGCTTCCCTTTAAGGTTCCACCTCACTGCAGCTCTGGGAGATAGGTGACTATCTTCACGTCCAATTTGATGTTCGACTGTAAAAACTGCGCTTGGCATAGAAGAGCGTAGACCCCTCCAAAACTCTTCAACATCCACATACGAATGACCACATACCCCTCCTGGGTATTCTAGATGACATCCACGATCATATTCAGATCTATAAACCGAAGTGTCATCGTTCATAATACGATTGAGTATATCGACATACTTTTCACCCCACTCATTCGTATTTCCTTTTCCCGTGTAGGGACCTTTTTTATCCATAGAATCATTAAATGGGTGCTGGCATTTTTCTATGCCTCCTTCAAGGTTGATTTGATCTCTTGCAAAATCCTTTGGCATCATTCCTAGCTGGCGAACAATAGCACCCTGATCTCGAATTAACCACTCATCATTCACTTGATTATTAATTGCATGACAGTCTGCGATTGTCCTAAAGGTAACCTTCTTACCAGTTGCCTTGCCAAATGAGCCATCTCCTAGATGAGAAGCTGTAGAAATAATTCTGTGTGAGGACAACATGCCAGTCTCTGGTGTCCCTGACCAAATTACATCTTCTCCTAATAACTTGCGATCAGGAAATTCTAATAAGGTTGCTTTTGTTGCCTCAATAACAGTCTTGTTTCCAATAACTAGAGAGGGTGGAGCTCTTAAGATAATATCGTCTGAATACAAATAAAGCAGTTTATCAATGCCTCTTTCTTCCCATATTTCATGCGTAATGCCATTAATCCAGTCAGGAAAATTAGCATATTGTGAATCAAACCCTTTCACTCTTTTCTCTCCTATTTATCAGAAATTTTTGCTGAGCCTCTAACCATTAGCGGACCATCTATTTCAATCCTTCTAGCAGTTGTCGTCTTATTCTCAATATTTTCAATCAATATTGAAACTGTTTCTGCTACCATGCGATTTGCAGGTTGGCGAACTGTAGTTAAGTCATATGCAGGTGATGATGAAATCGGTACATCGTCATAACCCACAACAGATACTTGCTCAGGAACTTTCAACCCAAGCTCAAATCTTATTACATCAATTACTGCAATTGCCATTGCATCATTAGCAACGAATACAGCATCTGGAAAATCTTTCCGAGTAAACATTTTTCGAGCTGCTTGTCTAGCTTCGTCTAAATTAAAGTTGCCAATCTCTCGAGCATATAAACTCTGTCCATTTCTCGTTAGTTCATCACAGAATCCTTTCTCTCGATCTCGCTGTGTTGATGCGCCTTCCCAGCCTGCGATATATCCAACACGCTTGTGGCCTCCAGCTAGAAGAAACTTCGCAACTTTCTGACCACCCAGAACATTGTCAGAAGTTACAGCTGAAAGCCTTTCATCATCTTGTGTTCGATTAAATAAAACCACAGGAACACCTGCTGATGCACATCTCTTAGCTAAGTCTGAAGACATAGAAACTGATGCAGCAATAATGCCATCAACTTGATAATCTAGAATTTCATCCACGGCATCGGCAATATCACCTTCTTTATTTCCAGACATAAAAATTAAGACGTGATATCCTCTCTTTTGAAGAGCACTTGAGAGAAGCTCTAACGCCTCTGGATAGAAATAATTATCTAAATAGGCGACAACAAGGCCAATAATACGAGACTTTCCTGTAATTAAAGATCTAGCTAAAATATTAGGCCTATAGCCAAGCTTGGTTGCTGCATTACGAACCAACTCATTAGTCTTTATAGAAGATGAAGCACCAGGTGTAAAAACCCGTGAAACTGCAGACTGACTAACACCAGCTAATTTAGCAACCTCTAGTGATGTAACTTTCTTATTTCTCATTAGTCCGCAGTCCAGCCTCCATCAATCATCAAAGCAGAACCTGTAATCATGCTTGATGCCTCTGACGCTAAAAATACAATAGCCCCCATAACGTCTTCTACTTCACCTACGCGGCCTAGTTTAATTTTTTCCTCAATCCATTTTTTTCGTTCAGGATTATCAAACGTAGATTGAGTTAATGGAGTCCGAATAAACGTAGGACAAACAGTGTTTACCCTAATTTGATGAGCACCCCATTCTATAGCCATAGCCTTTGTAAAACCTTCAACTGCATGTTTAGATGCCGCATAAACGGCACGGTCTATGCCTCCAACATGCCCCATTTGAGAGGATATATTAATTAATGAACCTGGTTTTTTTGACTTGATTAAACCTTTTGCTACAGCCTGAGTTACAAAATATGCGCCCCGAAGATTAACACTCATAACCTCATCAAAATCTTTAACAGAAGTATCAGTTGAGGGGGAGTGTCGGCCTAATCCAGCACTATTCACTAGAACATCAAAAGGCCCTCTCTCTTCAATAGTCTTAGTGATTGATTTTATGTCTGAAACATCTATAACCATCATTTCTGCGCTTAATTTTTTTTCATTAATTGCGTCAACAGCTTTACTAAGATTTTTTGTATTCCGTGCAGACAAAACGACATGAGCTCCTGCTTCAGCTAGAGCCATTGCACATCCTAAACCAATTCCAGATGAAGCCCCAGTAATTAAAGCTGTTTTGTTCTCTAGTCTAAATGAAGGCGTAGTTGGAAGTTGCATAGTTAATGACCTTGCATGCTCAATCTAAGAACTCCTTAAGAAAGTCATTTCTATGCACTACTGCGCCGCCTTCCCATAAGGCACATCTTCTCCACCATATCGCCTTACTCTGATATTAGCCTGCTCTGCATGGCCAACAAATGACTCTAGTATACAAAGCCTTGAGCAATATCTGCCAATTTTTACAGCAGCCTCATCAGTTGTTATTTTTTGATAGCTATGGGTTTTAAGAAACTTGCCAACCCAGAGGCCGCCAGTATATCGACCTGCTTTTTTGGTTGGCAATGTATGGTTAGTTCCAATAACTTTATCACCATTAGAAACATTTGTTCTAGGTCCTAAAAATAGCGCTCCATAAGAGTGCATTTTGTCTAAAAACCAGTCATCACGATCAGTCATGACTTGAACGTGTTCTGATGCAATATTATTTGCAACTTCAAGCATTTCATCATATGTGTCACAAACAACAATCTCGCCATATTCCTCCCAACTAACGCCTGCAGTATCTGCTGTAGGAAGAATGGTTAGTATTCTATCAATCTCTACTTGTGTTTCTTCGGCAAGTTTTTGACTGTTCGTTACTAAAACCGCTGGTGAGTTATAGCCATGCTCGGCTTGACCTAGTAAGTCAGTTGCACATAATTCAGCGTCTACTGTCTCGTCTGCTATAACCATTGTTTCTGTTGGGCCCGCAAATAAATCAATTCCAACCCTGCCAAATAGTTGTCTTTTGGCCTCAGCCACAAATGCATTACCCGGGCCAACGAGCATATCTACTGGATTAATCGACTCAGTTCCAAGAGCCATAGCTCCGACTGCTTGTATACCTCCAATCACATAAATCTCATGTGCGCCTCCAAGATGCATTGCAGCTATTACCGCTGCATTTGGTTCACCTTGATAAGGTGGAGTGCAAGCAATAATTTTTGGAACCTTTGCAACACTGGCAGTTACTACCGACATGTGTGCAGATGCCACCATTGGAAACTTACCTGCTGGCACGTAACAACCTACTGACTGTACAGGAATATTTTTATGGCCAAGAATAACACCTGGCATTGTTTCAACTTCAATATCCTGCATAGAGTCTCTTTGAGCCTGAGCAAATTTCCTGACCTGTTCCTGTGCAAACTTGATATCTTTCATGTCTCTATCAGACACATTTGCAATAAGGCCATCAATCTCAGCTGAACTTAACTTGTATGATTTTGGTGAGTAATTGTCAAACTTTTCTGAGAACTCTCTAACAGCTTTGTCGCCCTTTTCCTCAATTACTTTTAAGGTGTTTTTTACTACTTCACTAACCTCAGCATCATCAATCGCCTTGTCAGCAGCAGTTTTGCCTTTTTTTAAATACTTAATAGCCATAATAATTCCAATTAATTAGGTTTTGGTGGTTCAATATCACCTCGATCGAACGCTTCCCATCCTTTACCATTAAAAACATCAACACCAAGTTGTGATAGGATGAATGGAAAATCAACATTGACCCAGTTATCAATAATGAGGCCGTCTTTAACTTCCCAAAAATCTGTATAGTGAATTTTCACTCGCTTATTTGTAGGTTTAATACCCATAAATTCACCACTATGAATTGCATCGATGTGTCCAAAACATGAAGCCCACTCGCCGTCTACAAGAAACTTATCTGTTTTATACACTCTATCTGTAAATGCTGCTCGAAGGGGAAGCTGCCAGTTATTTCTAAACTCCTGTAGATTATTTTTTGTACCGCATCCTTGATTTCCCATCCAACGGAAATCTTTATGAAAATACTTTTCCATATTATTTGATTTAGCTCCAAGTGCCTCTTCCATAGCTTTGACTACTTCAAGAGTTTGTTGAGATTTTTCATCGTAATTCATATTTTATCCCTTCACTAATTTTCTAGCATTTGGCCATTTTCGCTATCAAACAATAGACATAAATTAGGCGAAATATTAGCCATAACGGTAGAACCAATATCTGCATGATAATTCTTGTCAGACTTTATCGAAATCAGCGCTCCACCTGACATGATAGAGACCATTGTCATATCTCCTAGAAGCTCCATTGAGAAAGCTGGCGCTGAAATGTCACTCTTGGATTTTACGATTACAGCATCCTCAGCACGAAAACCCAAGGTGATATTACCTTGGTGCTTTTTGCTTAATCCTTTAATCTTAACTCCATCACAAGTAAAGACGCCGTCACTAATTGATCCTTTTAATAGGTTCATCGCTGGCGAGCCAATGAAGCTTGCCACGAAACTGTTGGCTGGCTTATTGTATATTTCTTGAGGCGTTCCAACCTGTTGGACAATACCAGCATTCATTACCACAACTCGATCTGCAAGCGTCATGGCTTCAACCTGGTCATGGGTCACGTATATTGTGGTAACTTTTAAATTATGCTGTAGATTTTTAATTTGCGCCCTTGTGGAAACACGTAACTTGGCATCCAAATTTGATAGAGGCTCATCCATCAAAAAAACTGTTGGCTCTCTAACAATTGCCCTTGCTAGGGCTACTCTTTGCCTCTGGCCTCCAGATAACTCTGCAGGTTTACGATGCAAAAAGTCATTTAACTCAACCATCTCAGAGGCATTCATTACTTTTTCATTATGGAGAGCTTTGTCAATTTTTCTGACTTTGAGTGGAAAACGAATATTTTCATAGACAGTCATATTTGGGTAAAGGGCATAAGATTGAAACACCATGGCAACATCTCTATCCTTTGGTTCTAGGTCATTGACCACTTTTCCATCAATCAGAACTTGTCCATTTGTAACACCTTCAAGACCAGCTATCATTCTCATTGTGGTAGTTTTGCCGCAGCCAGAAGGCCCCAACAAAACTAAAAACTCCTGGTCCTTTATTGTAAGGTTAAAGTTATCAACTCCAACAAAATTACCCCATCGTTTTGTTAGATTTTTTAATTCAATTTCTGCCATAATATTTGTGTGTAAACTAATCCTTTAAACTTAAGTATTGTAAGATAAATGCATACGATTGCAAAATATTATAGCACATGGTTTTTTTTTAAAAAGATAATGTTGCAATCCTATGCAAAAATAAATCTATTTTTATTTAATATTTATTAGTTTTGTAAATAAAATAACTAGTGATCAAATAAAGGGGAAATGATATGACAAACCTTCAGCCATCAAGAGAAGTCTTTATTACATGTGCCGTTACAGGCTCTGGCAATACAACCGGCCGATCAAACAAAGTACCGATTACGCCTCAACAGATTGCAGATTCATGCATTGAAGCGGCTCAAGCTGGCGCTGCAATTGTGCATATTCATGTTCGTGATCCAGAAACAGGAACTCCAGCTCGTGACCCGGCACTTTACAGCCAAGTAGTTGATATCATCAAAGAGTCAAAAGTTGATATGGTCATCAACTTTACTGCTGGAATGGGTGGTGACATTGTTTTTGGGTCAGCTGAAAAGCCTTTCCCACTCGATGAAGCTGGTACCGACATGGTTGGAGCAACAGAGCGGCTTGAACATGTCCGTAATCTACTTCCAGAGATATGCACCATCGATTGCGGCACTATGAATTTTGGTCATGGCGATTATGTAATGACCAATACCTCCTCAGTTCTGCAAGAAATGGCACGCCAGGTTCAAGCGCTTGGGGTCAGGCCAGAGATTGAGTGTTTTGATACTGGACATTTACAATTAGCTATCTGGTTAAAAAATCAAGGACTTATTGATGACCCTGTGATGATTCAGTTATGCATGGGCATTCCGTGGGGAGCCCCTGATGATATGCATACATTCTTAGCAATGACCTCTAGTATTCCTAAGGACTGGACTTTCTCAGCCTTCTCTATAAGCAGGAACCAGCTTCCATTTGTAGCCATGGCAATCCTTGCGGGAGGTAATATTCGTGTAGGTCTTGAGGATAATATTTATCTTAAAAAAGGAGTTCTTGCGACAAATGGTGACCTAGTCAAACAAGCAGTTCAGACTGCTGAAGGTATGGGCTGCACTATTTTAGGACCAGAACAGGTTCGTAAAAATTTGAAGCTTGAAAAGCGCTGGGGATAGTTATGAAAAGTATTAAGTCTGCAGGTGTAATTGGAGCGGGCGTTATTGGAAGTGGTTGGATTGCAAGGCTCATACTCAATGGAATTGATGTCTGTGTTTTTGATCCCTCAAAGGATGCTCCTAAGAGTGTTGAAAAAGTCATTAATAATGCAGAGAGAGCTTATAAAAATTTACTCAGATCCCCACTTCCAAAAAAAGGGGTGTTGTCATTTCTTGATACCGTTTCAGAAGTTGCAAAATCTTCAGAAATAATTATCGAAGCTGTTCCAGAAAGGCTTTCTGCAAAGCAATCTGTTTATAAAGAAATTGAGTTAAATGCTTCTAACGAATTAATCATTACCTCATCTACCTCAGGAATTCTTCCATCTGATTTGCAGTCAGAAATGAAAAATCCAGAAAGATTAACTGTTGCCCATCCATTCAATCCAGTTTATCTTCTGCCTTTAGTTGAGGTCGTTGGTGGATCCAAAACTTCACAAAAAGTAATCGACGAAACGTGTAGTATTTTTTCTAATATTGGGATGTTTCCTCTACATATTAAAAAGGAGATACCCGCATTTATCGCTGATAGGTTACTTGAGTCTGTCTGGCGAGAAGCATTATGGCTAGTCAATGATGATATTGCAACGACAGAAGAGATTGATGATGCAATTCGTTATGGTTTTGGGCTTCGCTGGGCACAAATGGGGCTGTTTGAAACATATAGACTAGCTGGAGGTGAAGCAGGGATGCGTCACTTCATATCACAATTTGGCCCTTGCCTTGAGTGGCCATGGACGCACTTGATGGATGTGCCAGAGTTTACAGATGAGCTAGTAGACAAAGTGTCAAATCAATCAGATGATCAATCTGGAAAGCACAGTATTGACGAACTCATGCAAAAGCGAGATGATAATCTAGTTGACTTCTTAAAGGTTTTAAAAGAAAACCGATGGGGAGCTGGAAATGCCCTAAAAGAATTTGACGACAGCCTAGCTAAGGTTAGGATAGAATTTTCGGAATTAGATGTGTCTCAACCCTTAACGACCTTTTCAACTCATATTCCTAAAGATTGGGCTGATTATAACGGTCACATGACAGAAGCGCGCTACCTAGATTGTTTTTCAGAAGCAACCACCGAACTGATGGCTATCATTGGCGCTGATGAAGAGTATATCGCGAATATAGGCTCCTACTTTACCGTTGAAACGCATATTCGTCACCTAGATGAAGTCCTTATTGGAGAGGGTATTCATTCTAAAACTCAAGTAATATATGGTGAAAATAAAAAGCTGCATCTCTTTCACTGGCTCCATCATAATGACGGAAGGCTATTAGCTACAGCAGAGCATATGCTCATTCATGTAGACCTAAAAACACGCGGTGCGAGTATGCCAGGAGATGCAGTAATTGAGAAAATGGAGCGCATCTTCAGCGCACATAAAAATTTGCCTAAACCTGAGGGTTTAAGTCGTGCTGTTGGAGATAAAGTTTAATACCATTCATCTTTCATACTCTCTTTCTTTTTAGCAATAAAATCAACTAATTCTTCGTCTATCGATTCATCGAGAGATGGCTCTACATAGTTATCTAACATTTCATTCCAGCGCTCATAAGCCCTTTGCTGAGAATCCTTTGAGCCATCTTCTTCCCACTGCTCAAAAGAGTTGTTGTCGGGCAGTTCAGCACGATAATTTGCGGTTTCAAAATTTTCTGCAGTATGCTGAGTACCAAGAAAATTTTCACCAGGAGAATTTTCTATATAAGCACTTGTAGCTAAAGAATTGTCATCAATAGTAAGTCCTTCAAACATTCTATGAAGCATGCCTAGACGATCTACATCAAGCATAAATTTTTCATAGCCAACTACTAATCCACCCTCTAGCCAACCGGCTGCTTGATGAATAAAGTTTGCCCCAGCTAAAATTGCTGGATAAATTGAATCGACTGACTCTTGCATAGCCTGAGCATCAGCAACCTTTGAGGCAGTGTAGTGACCACCAGCTCTAAATGGAAGACCTACCCTTCTGGCCATCTGCCCAACTGCATAGGTAGCTAGACTTGACTCCGCAGTTCCAAAGGTCGGTGCACCTGACTTCAGGTCCATTGTTGTCAAAAAGTTTCCATACACTACAGAAGACCCCGGTCTAATTAATTGCGTTAGCGCAACACCGACAAGGGTTTCAGCATGAGCCTGAGCAATGGCTGCTGGCATGGTTACAGGCGACATCGCTCCGCCAAGAATAAAAGGAGTTATTACCACTCCTTGATTTGCCCTAGCATAACCCTTTAGTGCGTCGGTCATGGTCTTGTCATAGACTAGCGGTGAGTTGACATTTATATTTCCTTGTATAACGCAATTTTTATCAACAACATCCTTACCAAAAACAATACGCGCCATGTCAATTGAATCCTCTACCCTGTCAAGTGCCGTTACAGAACCCATAAACGGCTTATCTGAATATTTTAAATGTGAATAAACCATGTCCAGATGACGCTTGTTAACTGGAACATCGACCGGTTCACAATTAGTACCGCTTGTATGATGAAGCCATGGAGTCATATGCGAAAGCTTTATCAAATTATTGAAGTCCTGCATATTGCCTTGCCGCCTTCCGCCTTTAAGATCGTATACAAAAGGAGAGCCGTATGCTGGACCTAGCACTAGCTTATTGCCTCCAAATATAGTTGACCTTTTAGGGTTTCTTGCAAGCATTTCAAACTCTCTTGGAGCAGTCTTGCAAAGGCTTTGAACAAGGCCTTTATCAAACTTTACAAGGGCCCCTTTAACGGTTGCCCCGGCTTCTTTAAATAAGCTTAAAGACTCCTCGTCATCCCAAAATTCAAGTCCAACTTCTTTAAGAATCCAATCAACATGGTCATCAATTCTTGACAGCTCCTCTTCACTGAGCATGTCATAGCACTTGATTTTTCGAGTCAAATATCTTGGTGGCTCAATCTGCTCAGATTTCTTTCGTTCTGCAATTTTTGCCAAACGACCTCCTTCACCTCTTCGACGATTTGACATAAGAACCTCAAATATAATTAAGTCAATGTTAATTCAAAAAAAAAATTAACTCAAGTTAAAAAATTTAATAGTTTTTATTGATTTTTTTTATAGTAAGTCTAAAAAATAAATAATATAATCAGATCTCTATGAAATAAACTAAGGGGTCAAAAAATGAAAATGATGGAACTTAAAGGCAATATTACATCTGAGGTACTACCTCTTTTTGAAGGGAATAATGCTTACCTAAAAGACTTTGCCACTTCAAATGATGAAACTGCGCCTATTACTGCTGGTCTATTTCGTCTAGAGAAGGGTGACTCAATTACTTATGACTACACATATGAAGAAATGAAGCTAATTATTGATGGAGAGTTTCATATTAGTGACGGTTCTGGTGAAGAAATTATAGCAAAGAAAGGAGATTTAATCTATTTCCCCAAAGGAAGTGTAATCACTTTTAGAACCGACGACTTTGGTCTTGGTTATTTTGTTGGTCAAAGAGGTCAAGACGAGGCTTAAAGAGATCTGGTTTGCCGGAGTACTCTTCCACTTATTGGCGCAGAAATCGTTCTCCTGTAGACTTCAATAATACGTTTTTCTGAGGTAGGCTCAAATCCATCGAAGAGCATTCCATAGTCCTCAACCGAGTTCTCGATAATGGACGGTGAAACAATATTTATTCGCAATTTTCCAGCATACTCTGCCGCCAACGTTGAAACGCACATATTAAGGGCGCCGTTAGCTGCTGCTGCACATGAGCCAGCCAAAATTGGCTCATCACCAATGATGCCACTCGTTAAAGTGATTGATCCATTTTCAGTTAAAAAGGGGATTGCGGCTTTCGCTAAATTTAATTGGCTGAAACATTTTTTTGAAAGTCCAGTTGCAAAATCCTCCATTGTTAACTCTTCAAAAGTCTTAAAGGGGGTCCCTCCAATACAAGAAACCAAGCCGTCAAAAGATCCGACTGATGCAAATACATTCGACACGCTTTCAAAGTCTAAAGCATCAATTTTTAAATCAGGGCCTGAGCGCCCAGCACGAATCACCTCGTAATCCTCGAGTCCACTTACTACAACTCTTCCAAGCCTTCCAGTTGAACCTACTACGATAATTTTTTTCATAAGATCCTCTTTAAAATATGCTTATGCAATAATGATATCACTAAAAAAGCAAACTACCAATTCGCTTTTTTACTTCCTCTTTGGTCACATTGGACTCTAAAGCCTCACCAATTCTAACATTGACATCTCGGCGAAGACTATACCTCTTACTCTTTTTGACTGATCCTGGTGCTTTTGAAAAAAAACTACCCCACATATTATTGACAGCAAAAGGAACAACTATGACGCCTTCCTTTGATTGTGATAAAACTTTTTCAAAACCTCTTTTTAAGTGACTTAACTCGCCACTTGTTGAGACATGCCCCTCAGGAAATAAACCGACAATACAATCATCATTTAATAAATTTACGATATTTTGCATGGCGTTTCTGCTGCTTTCAGGTTTAATTGAAACCGCGCCAACCCCTCTAAGAATCCAATTTAATATTGGCTTACTATAATAATCATCGTGCACTACAAACCTTATTGTTCTTGGAGTGGCCCACTGAATTAGAGCAAAATCAATATAACTAATATGATTACCTAAAAGAAGTACAGGTCCATCTTTAGGTATGTTCTCAATGCCACTAACTCTTAATCGATAACGCCATCCAAACAATAGGAAGCCTGCAAGTTGACGCATAGCTAGAGAATAACTTTAAGTTTTTTTAGGACAATACTAAAACCTACCACTGCAATGAATGCATTAAAGTAGAGAATAAACTCACTTCCAAAACTAAGGTTAGCTAGAATAACTGTAAAAATCAAAAGACTTATCATAGCAATATTTTGAAGCCAGTTTTTACCTGCCAGCATACTTCCTAAACCATCTTCAGGTGAGTGTGCCTGCATTAGAGCATTAAGCGGGACGATCATCATGCCTGCACCAACACCAAATAATAATATGATTGAGGTTACTAAAATAAGTGCGGTCGAGTTTGGAATAAAGCTAAGGCTGGAAATGACAGGTACCAAAATCGCACACACTGTAATCATGATCGAGCCTGTATAGATGTTGTTAATACGAATAAAATTTACACTCTTTCTTCCTGAAAGGAATGCACCAAACATTATTCCGATGACTGAAGATGCCAACATTGCATTTACAATAAGCGGACTTTCAACTCCAAAATTTACTTTTGCATGAGCAGGGATAACAGCGACTAAATTTTGAGACATTCCCCAAAATATTGCTGTACCCAAAATAGAATACCAAACAATTTCGTTGGCTCTCATCGCTTTAAAGTTTGTTGCTAAATATTGAAAAGAAATCAATTTAGAGATTGAAAACTTAACACTACTTAACTTAGTTGGATAAAAACGAGTTCCAAGTGTTGCTAAAAACTCTATTGTAGATAGTCCAACTAAAACCCAGCCAACGGGTGCAATTTTCATCAATATCTCCTCGGGTGTTGAAACTTGCATAGTTCCAAGAAATGCTTCAAACAAATATGAGAAAAAAACAGTGCCTAGTAAAATGGCAATCAATACAACGGAAGAGTGGTAAGCGTTCCCCCTACTTAAACCAGCTTTACTTAGACACTCTTTGATATATCCCATTTTTGCAGGGGAATATATCGCGCTTTGGGTGGCAAGAAGTAGCGTAAAGCCAAATGCCGTTTTATAAAAACCATTGTAATAGCAGTATGTAATTCCCAAAGTAATTAAGACGGCTGAAAAAGCACTAAAACGCATCACGCTTGTCTTAGCGAATTTATCAGAAAGATGGCCTGACAAAGTAAAAAGAAGAATAAAGGGAACCAAAATCATGGCATTAATAATAGCAGTTAAGATAATCTGCTGCTGCTCACCATAAATCATAAAGATAGTATTCTGAATGATTATCTTGTGACCTAAATCTACAAACGCATTAAGAAAAACAGCGACTAGGTAGATCGAGAATATGACTGAGCGTTCTCTACTAATTTGTGGACTCTCTCCCATGAATCTCCAAACGAAACTTTTAAAGTAACCAGTATAAGAGAATTAGAGATTTGTAACTACTAAATATTTAATTTGACTAAAACTCTATACCTTCAACTTCAGCAATTGTTTGCATATCTTTATCTCCTCTTCCTGAGAGATTGATGATAATAGATTTATCACTGGACCACTCTTTGGCAAGTTTCACTGCGTATGCAATCGCATGTGATGGCTCAAGAGCAGGAATAATGCCCTCCACTTCGGTCAATAAATGAAACGCTTCTAATGCTTCTTTATCTGTAATTGCAACATACTCTGCCCTTCCAATATCTTTTAGATAGGCATGCTCAGGGCCAACTCCTGGATAATCAAGGCCGGCTGATATAGAGTGTCCCTCAATAATTTGACCATCATCATTTTCCATTAAGTAAGTTCTGTTTCCATGCAAAACACCAACGCTCCCTGCAGTAAGTGGAGCTGCGTGAGCATCAGGACCTAACTCAATTCCACGACCGCCAGCCTCAACACCAATAATCCTAACCGAGGTGTCTTCAATAAATGGATGGAAAAGTCCAATTGCATTTGATCCACCACCAACGCAAGCAATAATGGCGTCTGGAAGGCCGCCAGCTTGTTCACCAAACTGCTCTTTTGCTTCTTTACCGATAACACTTTGGAAATCTCTAACTAGCATTGGGTATGGATGAGGTCCTGCAGCGGTTCCAATAATATAATAAGTATTATCTATATTGGTTACCCAGTCACGCATTGCCTCATTAAGCGCATCCTTTAGCGTTTTAGACCCGGAAGATACTGGCACAACAGTGGCACCAAGAAGCTTCATGCGGTAGACATTCTGGACTTGTCTAACGACATCTACCTCTCCCATGTACACAACACACTCCAAACCAAGCCTGGCAGCGATAGTTGCCGATGCAACTCCATGCTGACCTGCACCTGTTTCAGCGATAATTCGAGTTTTACCCATTCGCTTCGCAAGCAGTGCCTGTCCAATTGTATTATTAATTTTATGAGCGCCGGTATGATTTAAGTCCTCGCGCTTTAGGTAAATTTTTGCACCGCCAATCTTTTTAGTCAGGTTTTTTGCATAGTAGAGTGGTGTTTTACGGCCAACATAGTGCTTAAGGTCATCCTCAAACTCTTTAAGAAAGTCTGGATCATCTTTAAATTTTTCATAGGCTTCTTTTAACTCTGTGACCGCTGTCATAAGAGTTTCGGCAACAAAGATTCCGCCATATTGCTCAAAATGGCCTTTTTCATCCGGGAGGTTATAGCTCATGAATTAGTATTTCTAATAAAAGTTTCTATTTTAGCAATATCCTTAAACCCTGGTGCACTTTCCACACCACTTGAAGCATCGACTGCATAGGGATTTACCTGTTTAATTGCCTCGGATACATTTTCAGCATTTAAACCACCAGCAAGAATAATTGGCAAAGATATTTTGACACATGCTAAAGACCAATCAAAAGACTCACCAGTGCCTCCGTAACTTGAGGGGCTGAATGAATCTAAGAGAAGTGCACTAGCCGGCGAAAATTGTTCAGCTATTTCCTCAACATTAGTCTCTGGCTTTACACGCAAAGACTTAATAAATGGCATTTGATATTGAGTACAATCAAGAACGCTCTCATCGCCATGAAACTGAAGAGTATCGAGAGAAACCTCACAAAGAATTTCATCAACAAAGCTTGGGTTGGCATTAACGAATAAACCCACTCTATTTATAAAAGGTGGAAGCGCTTCAATTATTTTTTGGGCAGTCTGGATGTCTACATTTCGTGGAGATTTGTCAAAAAAAACCAGTCCTATGGCATCGACGCCCGCTAAGGCAGCATCTCTCGCATTATTAGCATCTGTAAATCCACAAATTTTTACTTTTGTCATTAACTATATCAATTTCTTTAAAATACTGATTTTCTCATAGCATTGCTAAGTGTTGAATACAATTAAGAGTAGAACTTAAGATTTAACTAGAAACTTTTTTCTTGACAGGAGCTTTCTTTTTAGCTTTTTTAGCTTTAGCTTTTCCCTCTATGGCTTTTTTACATTCCTCAAGGGTTAAGTCTGACGGCTCTTTATCACCAAAAACTTTTTGAACTGTAACATTTTTTTGGCCCTTGCCTCGCTTTTTACCATTCCAAATATATGGACCAAAACGACCGTTCAAAACTTGAATTTCAGAGTCTTCAAAAACTTTTATTATTCTCTCAGCATCAAATTTTTCTTTTGCAGCAATGAGCTCTAACGCAGTCTCTAAAGAAACCTCTTCTGGTGAGACTTCTTTTAAAGAAACATACTTTTTACCGTATTGAATATATGGACCAAAACGCCCATAGTTAGCTTTAATTATTTCACCATTATCTGTCTCACCAACAGTTCGTGGCATATTGAAAAGCTCTAATGCTTCAGCAAGCGAAATGTTTTCAATATCTTGTCCTGTTCTAAGTGAGGCAAAAGTTGGCTTTTCTTCATCATCTTGACGACCAATCTGTGCAAAAGCACCGTATCGACCAAATCGAACACTAACAGGTTTTCCGGAAACAGGGTCCTCACCCAAGTCTCTCTTACCATGCGTCTCATCTCGCGAAATATCTTTGGCAAGCTCTATTTGTTCATGGAAGGGTTCGTAAAAATTTCGAATCACGCTGGTCCAAGGCTTAGATTCTTCAGCAATTAGATCAAAGTCGCTTTCAAGATTAGCTGTAAACTCATAACCAATAATATTTCTAAAGTTTTTAAGCAAAAAATCAACTAGAAGATAGGCTACATTTGTTGGAAAAAGCTTATTTTTTTCAGCTCCAGTGGTCTCAGTTTGTGTCAGTTGCGAGATGACACCATCTGTAATTTCTATAAGTTGGTACTCTCGCTGTACACCTTCCCTAGTATCTTTTACAACGTAATTTCTATCTTGTACCGTTGTAATCATTGTTGCAAATGTAGACGGCCTTCCAATACCCATTTGCTCAATCTCTTTGACTAATGAAGCTTCTGTATACCTTGGCTTTGCTCTAGAAAAAGACTCCCTCGAACTCAAGTCCGAAAGAGTGAGTGCATCGCCCTTAACTACCTCAGGCAACAATTTATCTTCAGCAGCCATGTAATCATAAACTTCAAGAAAACCTGCAAAAGAAAGAATCTCGCCATCTGCTATAAAGTTCTCGCTTCTTTCCGAAACATTAATATTAATTTTAGTTTTTTGTAACTGTGCATCGCTCATTTGAGATGCCAATGTTCTTTTATAGATTAAAGAATATAATTTTGCTGACTGATCATCTAAACCTAGAATCGTTGATTTGGTTAAGTCTGTTGGCCTAATTGCTTCGTGTGCCTCTTGAGCGCCCGTGGAACTTGTTTTGTATCTTCTAGCCTGATGAAACGCTTTGCCATATTTAGAAATAATTTCATCTTGGGCAGCCGAAATTGCCACTTCAGATAAATTTAATGAGTCAGTTCTCATATATGTGATTGCGCCTTCCCGATATAAGTTTTGAGCAATTGACATGGTCTGCTTGACAGAAAATCCAAGCTTTTGAGACGCCTCTTGTTGCAGTGTAGAGGTAATAAATGGCGCTTTAGGAGACCTTTTGGAGGGTTTAGTATCTACAGACACAACAACTAACTCTGACTTTAAAAGAGCTTCTGCAAAAGAAAGCGCATCTTCTTTAGAATCAAAGTCTTTGCTTAGCTTTACCTCAAGGCCTTGATTAGACTTGTTTTCAAGATTTGCTTTAACTTTATATGTACTTACTGGTGAGTGTGCAGAAATTTCTCGCTCACGTTCAACTACCAATCTTACAACAGGGGACTGCACTCTTCCAGCAGAGCGTGCTCCAGAAATTTTACGCCATAGTACGGGTGAGATTTCAAACCCAACAAGTCTATCAATAATGCGTCTGGCCTGTTGCGCATTAACAAGATCAGTATTAATTGTTCTTGGGTTGCTAATTGCCTCAGTAATAGCCCCTTTTGTTATCTCATGAAAAACAATCCTGGGAGTATCTTCAGCTAATGAAAGTGCTTGTTGTAGATGCCATGCAATTGCTTCTCCCTCTCTATCCTCATCAGTTGCGAGATAAATTTTCTCAGCAGTCTTGGCAGATTTTTTAAGGTCAGCAACCACTTTTTTCTTATCAGTACTGATAGCATAGGTCGGCTGAAAGTCATTCTCTATACTGACCCCCATATCTTTCTTTGGCATGTCCCGAATATGACCTATGCTTGACTTAACAACATAGTCAGCACCTAAAAACTTTTCAATTGTTTTTGCTTTCGCCGGTGATTCGACAATAACAAGATTTTTTGACATAAAAAGACCTACTGAAGGGTAGGGTTATCATCATAAAACACAATAGATTCAATCCATTGTGACGGAACAGCAGATTCAGAACTATTTCCGATAACCATCATAACTACCCATTTCAAGTCATCAATACTTAACTTGGAATCCTCTAAGGACATAACCTGATCAATTACTATTTCTCTTTGGCTCGCATTAAGTTGTCCCATGTTCTCCATAAACATTATGAACCCCCTGGCTCTAGAGTCTAGTTTTGTTTTTTCGAGATCACTGTATATCCTCATGGAGTTATGCACTGTATTAAAACTGGCAATTTTTCCATCCTGAAGTGCGGCTATATTCTCAAGCCAGACTAGGGCTTTTTCAATTCTCTCTGAATCGAATCCAGCTTCAGAAAGATGGGTCTTTAAAAGATCATCATCTAGCTCTTGAGTTGAGTCATGCTCAGCAGAATCAAATAAGAAGTCAAACATAAAGGTGAGTACATCAAGAATATTGTTAGTCATAAGACCTCATCAAATTTACAGATATTTACTTAATAATTATTTAAAGATCCATTATTAGAAACTTAAAGGTATCTTTCGTTTGGTATTACTTGTGGGCAACAATCCCTTTTTTCAACCTCTATATAAGTTATAAAGTGGTTACAAAACTTAAGTAACTAATTATTTGTTACCTTTCATTATCCACATCTTTGCAAAGATTGGGCTTAATCTAGGCACTAATAGCAAAGAAACTCTTATTTATCAGGCGTACTGAATCAAATCAAGTATGGTAAAATTGCAAACTTTTTTGTTGGCATATATACATTATGAAAAGAACTTTCCAACCAAGCGTACTAAAACGCAAACGTAATCATGGCTTTAGAGCTAGAATGAAAACTCGATCAGGTCGTGCCATATTGAGTGCACGAAGAAAAAAAGGGCGTAAGCGCTTAGCAGCATAAATAAATGTCCAGCTCGCTCGCTCATAGTGCGCGTATTACGAATGCCAAGGAGTTCGCTCACGTCTTCAAAAAAGGCTTTCACTCCCAAAGTAAGTTCTGGAAAATAGTCGCTAATGACTCTGGCTATGGTTTCTCCAGACTGGGCCTTGCCATATCCAAAAAAGAATACAAAAGGGCAGTTGACAGAAACCTATTTAAACGCCTTGCTCGTGAAACTTTTAGAAATAATCAAGATAATTTAGACCACCTAGACTTTGTTGTAATGGCTAAAAAATCTAAGTCTAATAACAATAAAGAATTAACCCTGGATTTGATTACTCTTATGAAAAATGTTAAAAGGAAGGCAAAAACTCAATGAAATATTTGCTTTTACCGCTAATTAAGATTTATCAATGGCTTGTTAGTCCTATTTTAGGTAGTAACTGTCGTCATATTCCAACGTGCTCTGAATATACATTTGATGCTATCAAATATCATGGTGCGATAAAAGGGTTTGCCCTTGGAGCAAAAAGAATAAGTAAATGCCACCCATGGTCTGAAGCAAGCTTTGACCCAGTCCCAAAAAATAATTTAAAAATTTAATATTTTATGAACACTCAAAAACTCTTTCTCTTTATAGCAATCTTTTTAACAGTCTTCCTTCTTTGGGATAAATGGGAACTCACTCAAACGACTGATGAAAATGGTAACGTTATAACTCAAACCCAACTAGTTGAAAATAGCTCTTCAAGCGAAAAAACTGATATTCCTCTAGCAAATGACGTTCCTGCTGCTGAAGTTTCAGTATCTGACGATTCAACTCCCTCAGTAAGCGAATCAAATTTTGATAGCGACTATACAACTGTTGTTACAGATCTTTTAACAGTTCAAATTTCTCATAAGGGTGGAACAATAATTAACGCCTACCTAAATGAATATCCAAACTCTCTAAACTCTGAAGATAAATTCCAGTTACTGAGTAACTCTCCAGATAAGATTTTTCATGCACAGAGTGGATTAATTCCAGCAGAACAAATGCCTACTCACCAAGATGAGTACTTTTCTGCAAGGCAAGATTACTTTTTACAAGGAAATAATGAATTGATTGTCCCACTGACATGGGTCGGTGATAACGGGGTCAATGTTACTAAAAACTTTCATTTCAAGCCAAATAGTTATATTGTTGATGTCGATTACCAAATCAATAACAACAGTGCCTCTGATCAAATTGTCAGTAGCTATACCCAACTAGTCCATGGTGCAGCTCAAGAGTCTGGTGGCTTTATGATGGGCATGCAAAATTTTAATGGTGGCGCAATATACAATGACGAAGAAATCTTTGAAAAAATTGATTTTGAAGACTTTGATTCAACCCCCAAAACTACATCTATAGGTGGATGGGCTGCGATGATTCAGCACTACTTTTTTACCGCATGGATTCCTAATGAAAAAGAAAAACATACCTTCTCAACTAAATCAAGCAGAAATAACTATTTACTAACGACAGTAAACCCAAGCATAAGTATTGCTGCAGGCACTAGTGCCAATATTGGGAAAAATCAGCTCTATATTGGCCCCAAAGAGCACGTACGACTTGAACAATTGGCTCCTGGCCTAGACAAGACTGTTGACTATGGCTTTCTATTTATAGTTGCTAAGCCTCTATCAGTCTTCTTACACTGGATTTATAGTTTTGTTCAAAACTGGGCTATCTCGATAATCCTAGTTACTTTAGCCATAAAACTTGCTTTTTATAAGCTTTCTGAAAAATCGTTTCGCTCGATGGCAGGAATGAAAAAACTTGCCCCAAGACTTCAAAAAATCAAAGAAACGTATGAAGGGGATAAACAGAAAATTGGTAAAAAAACAATGGAGCTATACAAAACTGAAAAAATCAATCCTGCCGCTGGTTGTCTTCCAATTCTAGTTCAAATTCCTGTATTTATATCAATCTACTGGGTCCTTATTGAAATGGTGGAGCTTCGTCAAACACCGTTCTTGTATTTACCTGACTTGGCTGCTAAAGATCCTTACTTTATCTTGCCACTTATTATGGGTGCATCAATGTGGTTCCAACAAAGACTTAATCCGCCTCCAGCAGACCCAATTCAGGCAAGAATAATGATGATGCTCCCAGTTGTATTTACCGTTTTCTTCCTTTGGTTCCCATCAGGACTTGTATTATATTGGGTTACCAATAACGTACTTTCAATTGCACAACAGGTCTATATCAATAAAAAAATTAACGGATAATTAGTACTCTATGAGCAGTCATGAAAAAGCAATCGATGTTGCTAAAAATATTAAACTATTAGTCTTAGATGTTGATGGTGTCTTAACAGATGGTGGGATATATTTTGATGAGAATGGGATAGAACATAAAAAATTTGATTCACAAGATGGTGTTGGTATTAAGCTACTACAATTATCTGAAATTGAAGTCGCTGTAATTACAGCAAGAAGTACAAAGTCTGTTGCTCATCGACTGAAAGGACTTGGTGTAAAACATTATTATCATGGCGTCCTTGACAAAAGCATTGCTTTGAAAGAACTTACTAAAGAACTTTCAATCGACATGGGCGAGTCAGCTTATGTTGGTGATGATGTAATTGATCTACCTGCGATGACTAGAGTTGGCCTTCCAGTCGCTGTTGCAAATGCACATTCTTTTGTAAAAGAGAATGCACTTATGATTACAAATAGCAGCGGTGGTTCTGGAGCTGTCAGGGAAGTCTGTGACTTTTTGTTAAAATCTCAAAACAAATATGATGAATTAATGGCATCATTTTTAAAATGACTTCGTTTCAATTGGAGTGTTATGAAGCGCTCAAAAAAGTGCCGCCTGGCAAAGTAATTTCATATGGCGGTCTTGCTGAAATGATAGGAAGACCAAATGCTCATCGAGCTGTTGGAAGTGCCATGAATAAAAACCCTTATGCACCTAAAGTGCCTTGCCACAGAGTTGTTAAGTCAAATGGTGAATTAGGTGGTTTTGCAGATGATATTGGTGTGAAAATAAAACGCCTTCATAAAGAAGGCGTTGAAGTACTAAATAATAAGATTGTTAACTTTAAGTCTGTTTTGTTCAGAGCGTATTAACGCTTTTTGCCTCTCATCTTAGCGATCATTTGCAGCTGGGCCATTGACTCTGCCAAAGCTGCTTGAGTGGTTGTTACATCCTGATCTCCCTGAGAATTTGACATAGCCTCTTCAGCTCTTTGTTTTGCCTCAAGCGCCTTAGACTCATCTAAGTCATTTGCACGAATCGCTGTGTCAGAGAAAATCGTAACAGTTCCAGGCTGAACCTCAATAATGCCTCCAGAAACAAAGATTGATTCCATACCACTCTCAGTTTCAACCCTAACCTCGCCAGGCTTGAGTGTGCTGATTAGAGGAACGTGCATTGGATAAACACCAATCTCACCCATTGAAGCTGGCGCAAAAACACACTTTGCCTCTCCTGAGTAGATTTCCTCAGTTGCACTAACTACGTCAACGTGTATTACTGACATTTATGCTGTCTCCGATGCCTTTTCTTTGACCTCTTCAATAGAGCCAGTCATATAGAAAGCTTGTTCAGGAATAGCATCATGCTCTCCATCTAAGATAGCTTTGAATCCAGAAATCGTATCCTTTAAAGAAACGTACTTACCGGGTGAGCCAGTAAAGACTTCTGCCACAAAGAATGGCTGTGACAGGAACTTTTGAATCTTACGGGCACGAGATACAGTCTGCTTATCTTCTTCAGATAACTCATCCATACCAAGAATTGCAATAATATCTTTAAGCTCTTTATAGCGCTGAAGAACACCTTGTACCCCGCGAGCAACATCATAGTGCTCCTGACCAACGATCAAAGGGTCAAGCTGACGCGAAGTTGAGTCAAGTGGATCTACCGCAGGATAAATACCTAGCTCTGCAACCTGACGTGACAGAACTACAGTCGCATCCAAGTGAGCAAACGTAGTTGCTGGTGATGGGTCTGTTAAATCATCTGCAGGAACATATACCGCCTGAATAGAAGTAATAGAGCCTGTCTTTGTTGAAGTAATTCTTTCTTGAAGTGCTCCCATTTCAGAAGCAAGTGTTGGCTGATAACCAACCGCAGAAGGCATACGTCCTAATAACGCTGAAACTTCTGTTCCTGCAAGCGTGTAGCGATAAATATTATCAATAAATAGAAGAACATCACGACCTTCATCACGAAAATATTCAGCCATTGTAAGGCCCGTTAAAGCAACACGAAGTCTGTTTCCCGGAGGCTCATTCATCTGACCGTAGACTAACGATACTTTATCTAATACGTTTGAATCTTTCATCTCATGGTAGAAGTCATTTCCTTCACGAGTTCGCTCACCTACACCAGCAAATACTGAGTAGCCTGAGTGCTCGATTGCGATGTTACGAATAAGCTCCATCATGTTAACTGTTTTACCTACTCCAGCACCACCAAATAATCCAACCTTGCCACCTTTTGCAAAAGGGCAAACTAAATCAATCACTTTAATACCTGTTTCAAGTAATTCTGTTGCAGGTGCTAATTCATCATATGCAGGAGCCGAACGGTGAATTTCCCACTCTGCTTCTTGACCAATGTCACCAGCATTATCAATGGGCTCTCCAAGAACATTCATAATTCGACCAAGAGTTTTTGTACCGACAGGGACCGTAATAGCCTTACCAGTATTAGTCACCTCTAATCCACGCTGGAGCCCTTCAGAACCTCCCATTGCAATAGCTCTAACGACATTATCGCCAAGCTGTTGCTGAACCTCTAAAGTAAGGTTTGCTTTAGTAACATGAAGTGCGTTATATACCTTAGGTATTGCGTCAGATGGAAACTCGACATCGATAACAGCGCCAATAATTTGTGTAATTTTGCCTATACTCATTTGCTTTTCCTTATTTTAAATCTTTAAACAGCCGCAGCGCCCGCTACAATCTCAGAAATTTCCTGAGTAATAGCAGCCTGCCTTGCCTTGTTATAAATCAATTGAAGATCGTCAATCATATCTCCAGCATTTTCTGTAGCACTATGCATAGCTATCATTCTAGAAGACTGTTCGCAAGCAATATTTTCTACAATTCCTTGATAAACTAACGCTTCAATATAACGTACCAACAGAGCGCTAAGGGCACTCTCTGCATCTGGCTCATAAATATAATCCCAGTGGTGGTCCATACTTTCTTCTTCAGTAATCTCCATTGGGACAATCTGCTTAACAGTTGGGACTTGTGACATAGTACTCGCGAACCTATTGTACGCAATCATAATTTGGTCAATCTCACCAGCATCATAGCGATCTAACATCACCTTAATTGCTCCTAAAAGGTCATCAAAATGTGGTGTATCACCTAAATCAGTAAGCACAGAATTAATTGTCAGGCCAGTATTCTTAAAAAATGAGGTTGCCTTTTTACCAATTGTACAAAGCTCAACATCAACTTTATCAGATTGCCAGGTCGCAATATTCTTTAGAAGACTTCTAAATAGATTTGTATTTAAGCCTCCACAAAGACCTCTATCACTCGAAATAATAATAATTCCAACACGCTTAGTTTCTTCAGACGCAGTCATGTAGGGATGCTTAAACTCTGAATTAGCATGGGTTAAGTGCCCAATAACGTTAAGAATTTTTTCAGAGTATGGTCTTGATGCAAGCATTCTATCTTGTGCTTTTTTCATCTTAGATGCTGCAACCATTTCCATAGCCGAAGTAATCTTCTGAGTATTTTTAATACTCGCTATTTGGGTCCTAATTTCCTTACCTACTGCCATCTCTTTCTACCAAGTATTATTAGCTTTAAAGTCATCAATAGCTGCTTGAAGTTTTGCCGCAATATCATCATTGTAATCGCCAGATTCATTAATAGAATCCATCAAATCTTTTTGACTTGTATTCATATATGCTAAGAGTGTCGCCTCAAATGCCACAACTTTGTTTGCCTCAACGTCATCAAGTGCGCCTGAGTTTGCAGCAAAAAGCGAAGTTGCAGTTTCGGCAACATTTAATGGTGAATATTGTGCTTGCTTCATTAACTCTGTTACGCGTATTCCTCGATCAATCTGTGCTTTAGTTTCAGCATCTAGATCAGATGCAAACTGAGCAAAGGCGGCCAATTCACGATACTGTGCAAGGTCAAGACGAATACTACCGCCTAATTTTTTAATGGCTTTAGTTTGAGCTGCACCACCAACCCTTGATACTGAAAGACCAGCATTAATCGCAGGACGAATTCCTGAATTAAATAAATCTGTTTCTAAGAAGATTTGACCATCAGTAATTGAAATTACATTTGTCGGAACAAAAGCTGATACATCACCAGCTTGAGTCTCAATGATAGGAAGAGCAGTCAAAGAACCCGTCTTACCTTTAACCTCTCCGTTTGTTACCTTTTCAACATAATCAGCGTTAACTCTTGAAGCTCTCTCTAATAAACGTGAGTGAAGATAAAATACATCACCTGGGTAAGCTTCACGTCCTGGTGGTCTCTTGAGGAGAAGTGAGACTTGGCGATAAGCCCAAGCTTGTTTTGTTAAATCGTCATAGACAATTAAAGCATCCTCACCACGCTCCATGAAATACTCGCCCATCGCACATCCGGCGTAAGGAGCAATATACTGGAGAGCTGCAGAGTCAGAAGCTGAAGCAGAGACAATAATTGTATGTGCCAAAGCACCATGCTCCTCAAGCTTACGAACAACAGCAGCAATTGATGATGCTTTTTGTCCAATCGCAACATAAATACATTTAACGCCTGTGTCTTTTTGATTGATAATGGCATCAATAGCAACCGCAGTTTTTCCAGTTTGACGATCACCGATAATAAGTTCACGCTGCCCACGACCAATTGGCACCATTGCATCAATAGCTTTAATACCTGTTTGGATCGGCTGATCAACTGACTGTCTGTCAATAACACCAGGAGCAACAACCTCAATTGGTCGGGTTGTAGTAGCTTTAATTTCACCCTTACCTTCTAGATCTTCTCCAAGTGGATTAACAACACGACCGAGAAGCTCATTTCCAACTGGAACTTCCATGATACGGTTTGTGCACTTTACAGTGTCACCTTCTGAAATATGAAGATAGTTACCTAGGACAACTGCACCAACTGAGTCTTGCTCCAAGTTAAGCGCTAAACCAAAAGTATTTCCAGGGAATTCTAGCATCTCTCCAAACTGAGCATCTGCTAAGCCATGGATACGAACAATTCCATCACTCACACTAATTACTGTGCCCTCTGTGCGAGCTTCTGCTGAAAAGTCAAAGCCCTCTATTTCTTTTTTAATTAAATCACTGATTTCAGAAGCGTTTAATTGCATACCAAACCTCTCTATATAAAATTAATTTACAGACAAAGAGACACTTAGCGCATCTACTTTAGCCTTAACTGATGTATCAATTACCTTGTCGCCTTCCTTGATAATGACGCCGCCTTTAAGTGTCAAATCAATTTCAGTTTCAACTGATACGGTTGTTTTGTGTTTATTTTTCAAATCCTCTACGATTGCATTTTTCTCTGCTTCACTTAACTCAAACGCGCTAATAACTTTAAAGTTCTTGCTCTTGTTAGCACTAGACACAGCAGATTCAAAAGCATTCGATATGCTGCTAATTGCTGCTGAACGGTCGTTATTTAGAATCAAATTAATGAAGGCAGTTTCTTGTTTACTAAGATCTCTCGAAGTTGCCCTTCCAATTAGAGTAGAAATCAAATCAAATTTTTGATCCTTACTTTTACTTGGAGATGCAATAAAAGCTTTTGTATTACTGTCAGCAATAACTAAAGTAGCAGCTGATAGAAACCCACTCCATCCTGAGACAGAATTATTTTGCTCAGCAATTTCAAAAATCGCTTGAGCGTATGGCTTTGCAATTGTTGATAATTCCATCGTATCGACCTATAGTGATTGAGAAAGCTTTGAAAGCATATCTTTATGAGTTTTAGAATCGACCTCTTTATCCAAGACTGAATTAACACCTTGCATAACCAAAGTTGACACTTGGTTTTTAAGCTCATTGCGTGCTTTTACAACTTCTTGATCAAGCTCAGATTTGGCATGTTCCTTAATCTTATCTGCTTCTTCAGATGCTGCACCCTTAGCATTATCAATCATCACACTAGCTTGCTTGTCAGCATTTGCAATAATTTCAGCTGCCTGAGTTTTTGAGCTTTCAATTAAATCATCTGCATTTTTCTTGGCTAACGCATGCTCTTCTTTTCCAAGCTCTGCTGCCTTAAGTCCGTCTTCGATAGCCTTTTTGCGAGCAGCCATAGCCTCAACTAGTGGAGGCCAGACAAACTTCATGCAAAACCAGACAAACATGGCAAACATGATTGTTTGCCCAATTATCGTAAGGTTAATGTTCATAACTTAATACCCTTGTTCATTGAAAAGAATACGATTATCCTGCAACCGCAAACAAGATATACATTGATATACCAACTGCAATCATTGGTACCGCGTCAACAAGTCCCATTACGATAAACATTTGAGTTCTTAGCATTGGAATTAACTCCGGCTGACGTGCAGCACCCTCGATAAATCTAGCACCAAGAATACCAATACCAACAGCAGCGCCAAGTGCGCCCAGACCCATTAAAATAGATCCTGCTAAAAATAATATACTTTGTTCCATTTTTTGCTCCTACTTATTAAAACTATTTAAAAAAAAATTAATGCTCTTTTTGGTGTGCCATATCCATATATACAATTACTAGAGTCATAAAAATAAACGCCTGTAGTAATACAATTAAGATATGAAAAATAGCCCACGGTAAAGACAGGCTCCACTGAATCCAGAATGGCAACAGTGCGATTAGAATAAAGATCATCTCACCTGCATACATGTTTCCAAATAAACGCAATGCAAGTGAAACTGGCTTGGCCAGCAAATTCACTCCTTCTAAAAATAAGTTAGCAGGCAACATCCACTTCCCAAAAGGATGGAGTGTTAGTTCGCCCAAAAATCCGCCTAATCCTTTCTCTTTAACACTGTAGTAAAGGATTAATATAAATATTCCAATTGACATTCCAAATGTAGCATTTGGATCTGTCGTTGGAACCACTTTCAAATACTCAACACCCATTGCTGCAAAAAGTGAAGGAAGCCAATCAACAGGAACTAAGTCCATTGTATTCATTAGAACAATCCATATAAATGTTGTTAGCGCAAGTGGCGCAACCATTGGATTTTTCCCACTAAATGAACCACGAACGTTTTCGTCAATAAAGTCGACAATACTTTCCACAAAATTTTGAAATCCGCTTGGTGCATCTATAGATGCTTTCTTCGCAGCTCTAGCAAAAAAGAATAAAAAAAGCGCACCTAAAACAAAAGAAAAGCCAAGAGTGTCGACATGAAAAGCCATGAAACCCATCTCTTTAGCTTCTGCAGCACTATGAGCAAACCCCCAATGACCATCAGGGAATTCTCCGTAAGTTAAATTTTGAAGATGGTGCTTAATATAAGCGCCAGATGTTAATTCACCACTTGCCATTATTTTTGCCTTAACCTATCTAATATAAAACCTACTTGACCCACTACCATACTCAAACAGAGAGCTGCAGGATCAAGTTCTAACAAACCAAGTCCAATCAAAGCTAATAGGATTAGGGAAAGTGTTCTAACAACACTACTATTTATCGCCATCCTAAAGCTTTTTTGTGCATCTGCATCAACTAATGCTTCTTGTTTATCTGTATACCAATTGAAAATTAAGGTATTGCTTAAACTAACTGCGGCCCCATACAAGGCTGCAAAAACAAAACCATTAATGGTATAAAAAATAACAACTAAAGCGAGGAGAAAGTATTGAATAAGTGAGCTTACTGATTTCACTTGCTTCTAACCACCCTGACTGTGCACAAACGCAATATTATACAATTTAATGTTTAATAGTCAAGCACTCCAAATGGAAAAAATCTAGCTTCAAGTTAAAAAAAAATTCAACTTAATAAAGAGTATATTTTGATGAGAGCGAATAATACGCTCAAGAACCTGAGTCAATCATTTCCTCTGCGGCTATTCTGGTTTTATGACTAATTTCAATTCCACCCAGTATTCGTGCAACCTCATCAGCCCTTTCTTTCTTGCTAAGGTTTGTTACACTTGTATAAGTTAGTCCATCTTTTTGAGTCTTTTCAACCTTTATATGATCTGTGCCTTGGGCTGCCACCTGTGCTAGATGAGTTACACAAATGATTTGATATTTTATTGAAAGTTTTTTTAACATTTGACCAACAATTTCAGCAACTGACCCACTAATTCCAACATCAACCTCATCAAAAACTACGCATGGTATCAGCACGGTATTAGTGCCTGAAACTGAGAGTGCCAAAGAAATCCTAGACAGTTCACCGCCTGAAGCAACCTTATTGAGTGGCTTAAAATCTTGTCCCACATTGGTTTTAACTTGAATACTAACATCCTCAACACCATTTAACTTAACCTCTGAACCTGGGGGCCCAACTTTAAAGATAATTTCGCTCCCCGGCATTCCAAGATTTTGCATTAGAAGAGTGACCTCTTTAGAAAGTATTTTGCTGGCCTTTTTTCTCTCTTGTGTAAGTATTTTCGATTTAGAAAAATATTCTTTTTCAAACTTTCCTAGCTCTTGATGCATTTTGTCTAAAGCTTTGCTAGATGAACCCATATCCCTAACTTTTTCTTCGAGTGATTTCTGAACATCAGCTAACTCAGTAATTTGGCAATTATGTTTTCTTCCCAGACCATGTAGCAGCGTAATTCTCTCACTTAGCTGAGTTAAATTATCCTCCTGATTATTAATCTTACTCAGATAATCAGTTAAGTCATAAACGCTCTCCTGAACTTGCAATTGCGCACTGGAGATTAGCTCTCTTATATCATCAAGACGAGAATCGAGCTCTATTGATTGATCCAATAAACTCTCACTTTCAATAAGAATATTATTAACGCCAAGATCATCATTCAATGAATTTAAAATCTTTGATATTTTTTCTATAAGTTGACTTGAATTAACAGATGCTTTGTAATCATCTTCAATATTATTTACCTCTTCTATGTTAATTTGAGCCTGGTTTAACTCATCAATTTGGTGCATTAGTAAGTCTTTTTGCGAAGAAAGAAGTGAGCTTTCAGCGCTGAAAGCCTCTATTTTATTTTTTACATCATGGTAGTTGCTATAAGCATCATTAACTTCATTACACAGACCTTGAGATCTTGCAAAGTCATCTAACAAAATTCGATGATGGTTGGTTCGCAATAAAAGTTGATGCTCATTTTGCCCATGCATATCAATTAGATAACTTCCTATATCACTAAGTATCGACAAAGGCACTTTTCTACCATTTACATATGAACGAGACTTTCCATCTAAAACAATGACTCTTCTGAGAATACATTCAGCACCATTTTCTAAATCTTGACTTTCAAGATAAGATTTTAGCTTTGTGTTTGACCGTACACTAAATGAGGCGGTAATTTCTGCTTTGGCCGCACCATTTCTAACTAAAGATGCGTCAGAACGGCCACCAGCAACAATCTTTAACGCTTGAATAAGTATTGACTTTCCAGCTCCTGTTTCACCTGTAATAACTGTCATGCCAAACTTAAACTCTATATTTAACTCTTCAACAACAACAAGGTTTTTAATATTCAGGTGCTCAAGCATGCTTTTAGTTTGTTAAACCTTTTGACCCCAGTGAAGTTTTGAACGAATAATCTCAAAATAATCATAGCCCTTAGGATGAATAAGGTGAACAAAATTACTGTGTCTTTTAATTCTCAACGAAACGCCTTCAGAGGCAGAAAGAGAAGATTGAGCGTCAAAACTTATTGTTGCTCTCTCGTCACAATCTAATAGGTTAATCAACACCTCACTTTCTCCATGAAGAATGAACGGTCTATGGCTCATCGTGTGCGGACTAATTGAAACCAGACAGACTGCATTTGTGCTTGGATGCATAATTGGTCCACCGCTTGATAGTGCATATGCAGTCGATCCTGTTGGGGTTGTTATGATAATTCCATCAGCTCTTTGGTTATTAACAAAGTCATCATCAACGTATAGCTCAAATTCTATCATTCTTGGAGTTGCATTCCGATGAATAACTGCCTCATTAAAGGCAAGATGACGAGATAAAACTTTCCCATTTTTCTCTACTTGACAACTTAGAAGAGCTCTTTGCTCTTTGATATACTCGCCATTTACGATTTCACTCACTACTGTAGACATAGAGTCAACTGAAACATCCGCTAAAAAGCCAAGTCGCCCCAAATTGACACCAAGAATAGGAATATTAAAATCCACGTAGGTTCTTGCAGTATTAAGAATAGTGCCATCACCGCCAACAACGATTATTAAATCAGCTTCACTTTCAAACTTCTCTTGATCCTGTAAAAAATTAACACCAAGGTCCTTAAGAAGAACTCCAAGCTCCAAAGCAGTTTTTTGACTGGTAAAATCACTTGGTTTACAGATAACGCCGATAGAATTAAACATAGGCCTTGAAATATTCTAAAGAGTAACTAAATATCACATTAAATATACATTAGTTTGGTAGAACAATGACAAAAAAGAAAGAACAAAAAACTCAAAAAAACACTTCTAATAAAGCTAAAGAAGAGATATCGGACATCTCAAAAACTGAAGACTTAGAGTCTCAACTAGAAGAAGCCCAGCAATCTGCAAAGGATAATTGGGATAAGCTACTACGCTCTCAAGCTGAAATGGAAAATCTTAAAAGAAGAACTTCTAAAGACTTGGAGAATGCCCACAAATTTGCGCTTGATGGCTTTGTTAAGGCACTTTTAGAGGTCAATGATTCACTTTCAATGGGGCTAAAGTCTGCACAAGATGAAAAAGCTACCTTAGAAAATACTATCGAAGGTCTTGAGCTTACCAACAAGGTGTTCAGCTCTACACTAGCAAAATTTGGCGTAGAAACAGTCAACCCTGTCGGTGAAAAATTTAATCCAGAGCTTCATGAAGCTGTAACAATGGTTCCAATGCCTGACAATAAATCCAACACTGTGCTAGAAGTTATTCAAACTGGATTTACCCTTAATGGCCGTTTAGTGCGTCCAGCATTAGTCATTGTTGTTCAATAAAAATACACTCCTAAGTAATTGATTTTAATACATTTTTTTTGACAAGTGAAACAAAAGTGAAACAAATCTAGATATCAAAATCCACTCTTTTTATAATTGAAAGAGTAGAATATAAATTATGAAAAAACTACTAATACCTCTATTCTCAATACTGATTTCATTTAACTCTTATGGTGAGAAAGTTGGTAGTGAGTCATATGACTGGAAGAAGTGGGATTGTTATGATTTCATTGATGGTGGGTACATATTAAGAGTTGGATATATCCCAGAAATTGGAGATTCTAAAGGCATATTATTTGTAAAAGATGTCGACTCACATATTGATACATTTCACTCTCTTAGTGGTGTTCGACACTTTTGGGAATGGGATTCTTATACTATAGTTATCGAATCTAATGGAACTGGAAGGTTTTACAATAATGGAATTCCTGAAGAAAGGTACGAATGTACATCTGCCCCTTTAGAGAAGTTGATGTATGATATTTGGTGATTTTTAAAGTAACATGTACTTATAGTTGTTCAGTAGAAATACACTAAAAAGTCCAATAAATTCATGTTAATTAGCTTTTTTGTATTAGAAACTGACTTTTTAATACAAAAAATAACAAAAAAAGTGTATTTAATCAATAAAAAGGCTTTTTTTACTACCTTTTATGCATTTTTTATTAAAAAATGATCATTTTATTCAAAAATACTTAAAAAAAACTATATTTATTAGTTTTTTATTAACAAAAGAACGAGCATATAGTTACTTGACATACAAGGTTTAATACACTATATTTCCTCATACTCAAGTCGGCAGGCAGTGAGACAAAAAGGTGTGTGCCCTGAAGGTTGATATACTATTACCAGCAAAAGCTACCTTATGAGTGACTTGAGAACGAACAATCTAAACAATTCAACCAGTCTTTTTGACAAAGATGGTACAGCCTATAATGTTTTTGGAGAGCGGGGCCCATACTTAATTTTTGTTCATGGGGTTGGCATGTCTGGTGAAATTTGGAAGCCCCAAGTAGAACATTTTTCTTCTAATTATAGAGTAGTCACATATGACTTTCTTGGACACGGCCAAAGCCAAACTCAAAAAACGCCTCCTTGTATAGAGGATTATGTTAAGCAGCTCAATACGCTCGTTAAAACAATTAATGTGTCTAATTTCTCTTTAGTTGGCCACTCTATGGGTGCACTGATAAGTGTCGCTTTTAGCCTTAAGTATCCAAAAAAAGTGAACGCCCTAATTCCATTAAATATGGTTTATAAGAGAAGCAAAAGTGCTCAAAATGATGTACTAAACCGTGCAAACATAATTTTAAAAACAGGTGAAATAAACAATATTGACCAAACCCTAGATAGATGGTTTAAGAACAAAACAGAAAATCATCAAATACAAAGGATAAAGAAAGTACGTCAGCTTTTGTCTGAAGCTTCACCACAAGACTATGGAAATGCTTACCGATTATTTGCTGAATCTGATCGTCATTTTGAAAATAAACTTTCAGAACTTAGAGTGCCTGTTCTATATTTAACTGGGAGCGAAGATCCAAATTCAACCCCAGAAATGTCAAACAAAATGGCTAATGAGTCTCCTCAAGGCTGCTCTGTCAGTATTGATAATGAAGCACATATGATGGCATATATGGCACCAGAAAAAATCAACTCAGTAATAGAAAACTTTATAAAGAAAAGTGAATGAATAAACAAGACAAAACTAGAGAATTAAGGTTAGCATTAGGGTCTTTCCCTACAGGGGTAACTGTTGTAACCTGTCTTGACTCAAATAATAAGCCACTGGGCTTTACTGCTAATTCATTTACATCTGTCTCTCTAGACCCTCAACTAATCTCAATTTGTATTGATAAAGGTTCCTTTAATATCGACTCCTTTTCAAAAGTTAGGCACTTTGCAGTAAGTGTTCTCTCTGAAGAACAACAATCTATCTCGACAACATTTGCAACGCCAAATGAAGATCGTTTTAAAAATATTAATTGGGAATCGTCAAACACTGGAAGTCCAATAATAAGTGGTGCTGTAGCATGGTTTGATTGTAACACTGAACAAGTTATAAACGCCGGGGACCACTTAATTTTAATTGGGAAAGTGGTCGCCTTTGACAGCAGCCCAAAAACTCCTCTAATGTATCTTAGAGGAAATTATGTAAATCTTGGTCTAGAGCAAAAGATGTTGCTTGCGATGGAAAACAAAAATACAACAATCATTGTTGGAGCCATAATTGAGTGGCGTAAAAAAGTGCTCCTACTTCAAGATAAGTCAAATGGTTTGCTTTACTTTCCATCGGACTCAAGACTTGGCCATATGGATGACAAAAATAGTCTCCTTGGAAGGCTAAAAAATCTAAATATCTCAATCAATGAGCACTATCTTTTTTCAGTTTTTGAGAATACTGAAGAAAAAGCTAGCCTCATATATTACCGTGCCCAACTAAAAGAGGAGTCGAAAGCCCTAGAAGAAGATTTTTATGACTTTGACTCTATTCCGTTTGACAAACTTACTGATGAAGCGAGTAGAATAATGCTTAAACGTTATATCAAAGAGAGAGAATTAAATGCTTTTGGTATTTTTGTTGGCAAAGAGAGTGAAGGCAAGGTAGAAGCTTTAAGTAAAACTAATCAAAATTTATAGGAACTGTTGAAATGGATTTTTCTTTATTTGCGCACATGGAAAGAATAGACGAAGAACAGACTCAAAAGCGTTTGTATGAAGAGTTTGTCGAGCTATGTCAAATAGCTGACAAGTCAGGATTTAAAACAATATGGAATGGAGAACATCATGGTATGAACTTTACCATTGCCCCAAATCCATTTGTTAATCTTGCTGACTTGGCAAATAAAACTAAGAATGTTAGGCTTGGAACTGGCACAATTGTTGCCCCTTTTTGGCACCCTATCAAACTTGCTGAAGAAGCAGCAATGACAGACATTATTTCTGGCGGTCGACTTGAACTTGGTATCGCTAGAGGGGCATATTCTTTTGAATATGATCGACTAGCTGATGGAATTGATCCATTTTCTGCTGGTAACACATTAAGAGAAATTGTTCCGGCTATTAAAGCGCTCTGGAGAGGCGACTATTCCGGTGAAGGTGAACACTGGTCCTTTCCAAAAACCACTAGCTCACCCAAACCTCAGCAATCTCCTAGACCGCCAATTTGGATTGCAGCTAGAGATCAAAACTCACATGATTTTGCTTTAAAAGAAGGGTGCAACGTCCAAGTAACTCCTCTTTGGCTTGGTGATGAAGAGGTCATCTCGTTGATGGAAAAATTTAACTTAGCTTGCAAGAAATATGAAGATATTAAACGGCCAAAAATAATGGTTTTACGCCATACATTTGTTGCTGAAACCGAAGAAGAAATCTCTCAAGGTGCTATAGATATTTCACGATTTTATTGCTATTTTGGCGCTTGGTTCAAAAATGAAAGGCCTGTTGAGCAAGGTTTAATTGAGAAGCTTACAGAAGAAGAAATGTCAAAAATCGAAATGTATTCTCCAGAAAATATGCGTAAAAATAGCATTATAGGAACTCCTGAAGAAGTGATTAATCGCATCAAGCTTTGTGAAGATCTTGGTTATGATGAATATAGTTATTGGATTGACAGCAGCATGGACTTTGAAACAAAAAAGAAATCACTTCAGCTTTTTATTGACAAAGTTATGCCTGCATTTAACTAAATAGGACAAATGATGAAACATTTTAAACACTACATTAATGGCGAATTCAGTGATGGTTCAGAACAATTTGAAACTTTGAGCCCAGCAAATGGTAAGCCGTGGGCTTCATTTCCTGCTGCATCAGAGCAAGAGTCAAACTTAGCAATTGAGTCTGCACACGCTGCACTCTACAAAGGCCCCTGGTCGAAGCTGACTGCAACACAAAGAGGCAAGCTAATTCACAAGCTTGGAGATTTAATTGCTGAACATGCGCCAGAACTTGGTGATCTTGAAACACAAGATAGTGGCAAACTAGCCGTTGAAACTCGTGCTCAATCAAGTTATGTAGCAGACTATTATTATTATTATGCAGGCTTAGCAGACAAAATCCAAGGCGAGGTCCTTCCAATTGATAAGCCTGATATGCAAGTATTCACAACCCGTGAGCCTATTGGTGTAGTTGTTGCTATTGTTCCATGGAATGCTCAGCTTTTCCTTTCAGCTACGAAGATAGCACCTGCATTAGCTGCAGGTAATACTGTTGTAGTCAAAGCTTCTGAGCAAGCGCCTGCGGCACTATTTAAATTTGCCGAGTTGGTTGACAAAAGCGGATTTCCTCCAGGAGTAATTAATATAATCACTGGCTTTCCTGAGCCTTGTGGTAGAGTTTTAACTACGCATCCTAAGGTTGCAAGAATTGCGTTTACGGGGGGCACAGAAGTAGCTCGACACATTATAAGAAATAGTGCTGAAAATTTTGCTCATGTAAGCTTAGAGTTAGGCGGAAAGTCACCAATGATTATATTTGAAGACTGCAACATTGATGGAGCTGTTAATGGGATTATTGCCGGCAACTTTGGCGCATCTGGCCAAAGCTGTGTTGCCGGATCGCGTGTATTCATTCACAGATCAATTCACTCACAAATAATTGAATTAGTTAAAGAGCGCGCTAAGAGCATTGTTGTTGGAGATCCATTAGACAGCAAAACTCAGGTTGGACCGCTTGCAACCCAACATCAGGTTGAAAGAGCTTCTGAAGTTGTCCAAAGCTCAATTAAGCAGGGAGCCAATTTGGTTTTTGGTGGAAACAAGCCGAGTCAAAATAAAGAAGGCTGGTATTTTGAGCCTACTCTTCTAGACTGCCCTGATCAAGAATTTGATTGTGTTAAGACAGAGCTGTTTGCACCTGTTATTAGTGTTATTGCTTTTGATACTGAAGAGGAGGCTATAGCTATGGCTAATGACTCAGACTATGGCCTTGGATCAGGAGTTTTTACTGAAAATTTATCAAGAGCTCATCGTGTTAGTTCAAAAATTCATTCAGGGATTGTTTGGATAAATACTTATAGAGCAATCTCACCTATATCGCCTTTTGGTGGGTTCAAACAAAGTGGCGGAAGTCGTGAAGCTGGAATTGATGCGATTCATGAGTACACCCGCACTAAAACAACATGGATAAATACCTCGTCAGAACCTATGAGTAATCCCTTTATAATGAGGTAGAAATTTTTAAATTATTGGCGCAAGTGGAGTAAAAAATGGATAAAAAATTATTTGAATTAGGCTTATCTAAGAGAAAGGCAACCCTAGGGAAAGAATATGTTCAAAAAAACTTAGATGCTGCTGATGACTTTAACGAAGACTTTCAGAAACAAATGACCGAATGGTGCTGGGGCTTTGGCTGGGGAGATGATACCATTGATGAAAAAACAAGGTCAATGATGAACCTCACCATGCTTGCTGCACTTGGCAAAATGGATGAGTGGGAAATACATCTAAAAGGAGCACTAACAAACGGTGTAAGTAAAAATGAAATCAAATCAATTCTTCATGTCATTGCAATATACTGTGGCGTACCCCAAGGTGTAGAGTGTTTTAAAGTTGCAAGAGGAGTTTTAGAGCAAGCTGGTGAAATCTAACTTTAAGGATTAAACTCTAGTTTTTTAACTTTTTTGAGGAAGTTATAGCTACACCAAAAGAGATTAGAATAACGCCAGCTATTGAAATGAAACTAATTTCTTCCCCAAACAAAAACCAAGCCTGAATCGCCACCAGGGGCGCAATTAAATAAAAATAACTTCCAACACTTGCAGCTGCTCCCTGTTTGATCATTGTCATTAATAATAAAATCGCTCCAACTGAAAGAGCAAGCACCTGCCAAGCCAAAGTTAGTATAAAAGGCTTTGTCCAACTTACCTCTCCAGTTTCAAATATTAACACAATAAAAATACAGAGCACGAGCGCACTAAAATATTGAATCCATGTCCCGCTAATCAAGTCCATGTTATTGCAAAAACGCTTCTGATAAACTGCTCCAATAGAAATTCCAAATAGCGAAGCTACTACCGCAAATACAGCCCAAATTGGAAACCCATCAAAAGCCAATTCTCTAGTCAAATCCAGCCTTTCAAACAATACTAGATACAAACCCAGTAAACCAATAATGAGGCCAATCCATTGCCTTTTTGAAACATGTTCTTTTAAAATAGCGCCAGCCATGAGCGCCATACCAAGCGGCTGTAAACCAATAATCATAGCACTGAGACCGGCTGGCATTCCCCATTTAATAGCTTGAAAAACACCTCCCAAGTAGACACCGTGTATTAAAGCTCCTACTACCATCAAATGAAAAACCTCCATTTTAGAGCTTGGCCAGCGGCTTTTTTTGACCCTTATAACAATAAGTAATAATAAGAGCGTAAATATAAAACGATATAGCAACAGCGTAAAAGGCTCAGCATATGGTAATCCAAATTTGGCTGCTAAAAATCCAGTACTCCAAATCCACACAAAAATCCATGGAATAACTTTAGGGCTTAGAGTTAGAATACTCATTATTGATATTGAGGCGACATCTTTTATGTAGGTTTTATCTGTAATTTGTTTTACTATTTTTTAAGATAATTTTATACAGAAAAGATCCTAGCTATAAAGAAACCCAACTTGAGAGAAAACATGATTAGACTATAATTGACGCTAACAATTCTAATTTAAATTTTATGAAAAATTTTTGTCTTTTTTTTCTTTTATTATTACTGAATATTGTTTCTCAAACATCAGCAGAAACAAATACAGTTTTAAATAATCAAAGCCAATCTACTGATGCAAGCTCTTCCTCTTCAATTCTGGATAGTGGCAGTTTAAAAGAAGTAGATCGGCCTCTTCCAGTCAATGAGGCTTTTGAGTTAAGTGCTGTCTTAAACGATGCCAATTCACTTACTGTGAGATGGAACACTAAAGAAAACTACTATCTTTATAAAGACAAAATCTCTTTTGCTATTGAAGAAGCATCAATTAAAAATACCGTCTTTCCAGAGGCGACCATAAAGAATGATGAATTCTTCGGCGAAGTCAGTGTTTATAACGCTCCTTTAGAGATTCAAATTGAGCTTGATAATGTGCTCAAATCTTATGTAATATTAACCGTTGAACATCAAGGATGTTGGGAGGGTGGAGTATGCTACCCACCTCAAGTTGATAGGCTCAAAGTTAGTTCCAAGAGCGCAGAACGAATCCCTGTTTCCTTGAGTACTCCAGTAACAGACTCAGAAAAAATAACCTCTGAAAAATTCCAAAAAGGGGGCGTTGCTTTATTTTTAGCTGCCTTTTTAGCTGGCCTAGCCTTGTCTTGGACGCCATGTGTTTATCCAATGGTGCCAATTTTGTCAGGAATTATTATTGGTCAGAAAGAGACTCCTAGTAACCTTAATGCTATCTTAATGTCTATTACATTTGTTTTCTCAATGTCTCTAGCTTATGCACTAATTGGAGCTTCTGCAGGTTACTTTGGCGCTGGAATAAACCTTCAAGCAATAATGCAAACTCCCTGGGTTTTAGTTGTTTTCAGCTTAGTTTTTGTTTTTCTTGCGCTCTCAATGTTTGGTCTTTATGACATTCAACTTCCGTCAAAAATTCAAACTAAGCTCACAAATCTGAGTAATGCACAATCGGGTGGAAGCTTCATTGGAGTGAGCATAATGGGCTTTCTTTCTGCATTAATTGTAGGACCATGTGTCACTCCATTTCTTGCAACTGCATTAAGCTATGTTATAGCTGGCGGAAGCGCCGCCAAAGGTGGTGCGAGTCTATTTGCAATGGGCCTCGGAATGGGTGTTCCGCTGATTATCATTTGTGGTTGGGGCGTTAATGCACTTCCAAAAGCAGGGCCGTGGATGGAAAACGTCAAACGAGTTTTTGGGTTTACAATGATAGCTATTGCGCTATATCTTTTAGATCGAATTTTAAATCCTCTTTTATCGTTAATTCTTTGGGCTCTGTTATTTACGATAGCTCCGATCATGCTTGGGGTTTTCAAAAATCTAAATAAGTCAATTAACCTTCTAGGTATATTATTGAAGCTTCTATCTCTAGGCTTTTTGGCATATGGGTTGATGCTATGGGTTCTAGTTTCAAAAGGAAGTGGTGATATTCAGCAACCTCTTGATTCGATTATTTATGGTGACAAAATCGATGCATCAAATAGTGTGAAATTTCAAATAATTAAAAACGAAGAACAGCTCAATAATTTAATTTTAGGTACTGGTGACAATAACAAAGTACTCATAGTGAAATTCTATGCCGAATGGTGTATAGCTTGCAACAAGCTAGAAAGAGTGGTTTTTACAAACACTCTTGTCAATGAGGCGCTTAAAGACTCCCTAACTTACACAGCTGACGTCACAAATAATAACAGTTTTAGTCAAACAGTTTTGTCAAGGTTCTCTCTTGTTGGTCCGCCAGCAATTTTATTTTTCAAGGGTGGAAAGGAGTTGAGAGCGCAAAGAATTATTGGCGAGATGAGTGCAACTGAACTAACAAAACATTTAAATGGCTTAGATTCACTATAAGCTAATTCCCTCTAAATGCCTCTAAATGTAGCTATTTTTTGCTATGTAGCTGGTAAAATACACAATCTTAATACTTAATAAATAATCATATCTACAGGCTTATTCGTAATATTTCTAAGCCAAAACATGTACTTACGACATTTATAGCTCATGGGCTAAATTTATACATTTAAGTTTTAAATAACAGTTAACAAAAAAATAGGAGCGTCAATGGATATTCGAAAAGTTAAAAAATTAATGGAGCTTCTGGAAGAATCTGGAATGTCAGAAATTGAAATTAAAGAGGGTGAAGAGTCAGTAAAAATCTCAAGATATGGTAACTCACCAGCTCCAGCTCAGCCGCCAGTTCAATCTTTTGTTCAGCAGCAAGCTCCCACAAGTCAACCGCCCTCCACAGAAACAACAAACACACCTGAACAATCTCAAGTAAAGGGCCAGTCTGTAACATCTCCGATGGTTGGAACGTTTTATTCTGCCCCATCTCCAACAGCAAAGGCATTTGTATCGATTGGGCAAAAAATAAATCAAGGCGACACTATTGGAATTATTGAGGCGATGAAAATAATGAACCAAATAGAAGCTGACCAATCTGGAACAGTGGTTGAAATTCTTGTTAAAGATGGTGAAGCAGTTGAATTTGGACAACCACTGATAATTGTAGAATGAGTTCTATAAAAAAAGTTTTAATAGCAAACCGTGGTGAAATTGCTTTACGGATTCTCAGGGCCTGTAAAGAACTTGGCATTCAAACGGTTGCCGTTTATTCGACCGCAGACAAAGATTTGAAGCATGTTAGGCTTGCAGATGAAGCTGTATGTATTGGTCCGCACCCATCAATCAAAAGCTACTTAAATATTCCAGCAATTATTAGTGCTGCTGAACTGACGCACTCTGATGCGATACATCCTGGCTATGGCTTTCTCTCAGAAAATGCTGATTTTGCAGATCAAGTTGAACAAAGTGGCTTTATTTTTATTGGTCCTAGAGCTGAAAACATAAGAGTCATGGGTGACAAAGTTGCTGCTATTGAAGCGATGAAAAGCTCGGGCGTTCCTTGTGTTCCTGGTTCTGATGGCGCACTCGATGATAATGAAAAAAGAAGCGTTAAAATTGCAAAAGAAATTGGCCTTCCAATAATTATCAAGGCTTCAGGCGGTGGTGGTGGTCGAGGCATGAGAGTTGTTGATGCAGAAAAAGATCTGGCTGATTCTATTCGACTTACACAATCTGAGGCATTAAGCTTTTTTGGAAATGGTGAAGTCTATATGGAAAAATTTCTCACAACGCCGCGCCATGTTGAAATACAAATCCTTGCCGACCAGCACGGCAATGCCATTCATCTTGGTGAGAGAGACTGCTCTATGCAAAGAAGACATCAAAAAGTTGTTGAAGAGGCTCCAGCACCAGGAATATCTCCAGAACTAAGAGATAAAATTGGAAATATTTGTGCCGAAGCATGTAAAAAAATTAATTACCGAGGCGCAGGAACTTTTGAGTTTCTTTTTGATGATGACCAGTTTTACTTTATTGAGATGAATACTAGGGTTCAAGTTGAACACCCAGTAACCGAAATGATTACTGGGATTGATATAGTGCGTGAACAAATCTTAATTGCTGGTGGTGATAAATTATCGTTACAGCAAGATGATGTAAAGATTCGTGGCCATGCAATTGAGTGCAGAATCAATGCAGAGGATCCAGAGAGCTTTATGCCTTCTCCTGGAAAAATTACGCAGTATCATGCTGCGGGTGGACTTGGCGTAAGAATAGACTCTCATATCTACAACGGATATAATGTTCCACCGCACTATGATTCAATGATTGGAAAAGTGATTACATACGGTGACAATAGAAATAACGCTATTATAAAAATGCAAAATGCGCTTGATGAGATGGTAATTGATGGCATCAAAACTAACATCCCTCTTCAAAGAAAAATTATGGTTGATAAGGTATTTAAAAAAGGCGGGATGAACATACACTATCTCGAGAAGATGCTCGGAGAAGAAGAATGAAAATCAAAGTTGGAATAATTGGTGGTTCAGGCTACACTGGAATTGAGCTTTTGAGAATATTACATCAACACCCCGATGCTGAAGTCCATGCAATTACATCAAGAGCGCTTGAAGGAAAAAAAATCTCTGAGGTTTTTCCCAATATGCATGGAATATCAGAACTGACTTATCTGCTTCCTGATGATAAAACTTTATTTAACTGCGACATTGTGTTCTTCGCAACACCTCATGGTGTTGCAATGAATAATGCAGCGCTTTTTTTAGAAAAAAATATTAAGGTTGTTGACCTCGGAGCCGACTTCAGGATTAACGATGCAAGTGTCTGGTCTGACTGGTACAAGATGGAACATACCCAGGAATCCCTTCTTAAAGAAGCAGTCTATGGCCAACCAGAAATTAATAGAGAGGCCATTAAAGAGGCTCGACTCGTTGCAAACCCAGGCTGCTACCCAACTGCAGTTCTTTTAGCATTAAAGCCGCTCCTTCAGAACAAACTAATAGAAACATCAAATATAATTGCAGACTGCAAGTCGGGTACAAGTGGGGCAGGGCGTATTGCAAACCAAGCCACTCTTTTCTGTGAAGTTACTGAAAGCTTTAAACCCTATGGAGTCAGTGGACACAGGCATTTTCCTGAAATCAAACAAGAACTAGAGTCTATTTCGGGATCACCAATTGGCCTTACATTTACCCCACATTTACTTCCAATGAGTCGTGGTATTGAAGCTACAATTTATGTTGACTTAATTGATTCGCAAGTGGATATATTAGCGTACTTCGAAAATGCCTATGAAAACGAAGAATTTGTTAAAATACTACCTGAAGGTGTCTACCCTGAAACCCGTTCAGTTAAATCTTCGAACTATTGTCAGATTTCAGTTCAGTACGTTGAACATAGTAACAAGCTTGTTATTATGTCTGTCATCGATAATTTAGGTAAGGGAGCAGCAGGACAAGCAATTCAGAATATGAATTTAATGTTTGGACTCAGCGAACAGGAAGGACTCAAAGAAATCGGACTTTTGCCGTAATTTTTATTAGACTGATAGATATACTCGGAGATAACCAATGGTTGCCACTGAAATTCAAGACGAAGCAGATGTAGTTTTTAGTGATAGTGCTGCTAGTCGAGTTGCACAACTTATCAAAGAAGAGAAAAATTCTTCTTTGCGACTGCGTGTCTATATTACTGGTGGAGGCTGCTCTGGTTTCTCTTATGGATTTACCTTTGATGAAAACCTGAAAGAGGGAGATAGTGGGGTCAACAAACAAGGCGTTGAGCTGGTAATTGACCCAATGAGCTATCAATACCTCATGGGCTCAACGGTAGATTATTTAGAGGACCTTCAAGGTGCAAGATTTATTGTAAGTAACCCTAACGCCAAAACCACGTGTGGTTGTGGCTCTTCTTTTTCAATTTAAAAATAAACATATGACTGAATACATCCCGGGCCTAGCAGGCGTTCCAGCAACCAAATCATCAATTTCATCAATCGATGGGGAAAAAGGAATACTTGCCTATAGAGGCTACTCCATACAAGATCTCGTTGAGCATTCCTCATTCGAAGAAACTGCACTTTTGTTAATGAACGGTGAACTTCCGTCCTCAAAAGAGCTGACGAACTTTAAAAACATCCTAAAAAAACGTAATGAGGTAAAACGTAAAATCCGTCATTTGCTCTGGTCCCTTCCTTCAACTGGACACTCTATGGATGTGCTTCAAACTGCAATAGCATCCATGGCCACTTTCTACCCTGATGCTGGTGCTTCTCAGCCAGATTCATCTTACACTCAAAATGCTCTGGTCAAAATAATATCAAATATGAGCACTTTGGTTGCAATGTGGACTCGGATCAGTAGAGGATATGATCCAATTCCGCCAAGCAAAACGATGTCTTATGCTGAAAACTTTATGTACATGTGTTTTGGAGAGGAGTCTGACCCAGAAATTGTTAGTCTTTTAGATGCCTCCTTGATTTTGCATGCTGAGCATACAATCAACGCTTCAACCTTTTCCACTATGGTAACAGCATCGTCACTCGCAAACCCTTTTGCCTCAATTGCTGCAGGAGTAGGAACGCTAGCTGGTCCTTTGCATGGAAACGCAAATGAAAATGTACTTATTATGCTCGACGAAATTGGGTCTCCAAAAAATGCCCGTAAATGGATTGAAGATAGACTCAAAAATAAACAAGTTATCTGGGGAATGGGTCATCGCGAATATAAAACTAAAGATCCTAGAGCAACAATTCTTGAAAAAATGATTAAGGCTTATATTAAGAAAAATGGTCTCAATCTATCTAACCGCTTCGAAACAGCACTTGAGGTTGAGAGTATCTGTAACGAACTGTTAGCCCAAAAAGGAGTTTATCCCAACGTAGACTTTTACTCAGGCATACTTTACTCAGAGATATTTAACTTTACTAAAAAACACTTTACTTCTATCTTTGCTATGGCGCGCTCAGCAGGATGGGTTGCGCATTGGCACGAGCAAGTAAGCGATAACAGAATATTTAGACCCACACAGATATATATTGGTGCTGATTTTAGGGACTACCCTGCTAAATAGCAATGGAAAAGACCACTCACTTTGGCTATAAACAGGTCGATGTTGAAAAAAAACAAGGCCTTGTAAAGGGAGTATTTGACTCAGTTGCGGGTAAATATGACCTCATGAATGACGTAATGTCAATGGGCACGCATCGACTCTGGAAAAACTATACTATAGCAAGTAGCAATGTTAAAGAGGGTGATCATGTTCTTGATATTGCTGGGGGCACTGGCGATCTTGCCATTAAGTTTAGAAAAAAAGTTGGACCCTCAGGCAAAGTAATTCTCTCAGATATTAATGACTCTATGCTTCATGAGGGAAGAAAAAACCTCATTAATCATGGTGTCATTGATGTAGATTTCGTCCAAGCTAATGCCGAATCTCTTCCTTTTGAAGACAATACTTTTGATTGCGTAAGCATTGCATTTGGACTAAGAAACGTCACTCATAAAGACGCCGCTTTGAAACAAATGTACCGTGTTTTAAAAAAAGGTGGCACCCTTTTAATCCTTGAGTTCTCTAAAGTAGAAAATCAAATGTTAGAAAAAGTTTATGATCTCTATTCATTCAATCTTATTCCCAAGTTTGGAGAGTATTTTGCCAATGATGAAGATAGTTATCAATACCTTGCAGAGTCGATTCGAAAACACCCAGACCAAGAGACTTTAAAAACTATGGTTCTAGATGCTGGCTTTGAGTTTTGTGAATATCACAACCTAACTGGCGGAATCGTTGCACTTCATAAAGCAATAAAGATCTAGACAAAATGTTTCGTCTTGCCATTGAAAAAGCGCTCAATCATATGGTTAATGTTAATAACATTGATATAGCGCATATTGATAATAAGATTGTCAGTTTCAGGGTTGAAGATATTGATTTGAGTTTGTTTTTTTTGTGTCTGAATTCTCGCATCTTTGTAATAGACAACAACCAGAATAAAAAAACAGATGTAGAAATAAAGATGAATAAAGCGTCATTCCTGTCATTATTCAAAGGCGCCTCTTTAGAAGATTTAATCGAAAAAGAAGATATAGAAATTAATGGGAGCATTAAAACTGCACAACAACTTGCAGACCTATTGGCTTCGTCTTCAATCGACATAGAGGAGCTGATTTCACAATATACGGGTGACATTATTGCACATCAGATTGGTCGCTCCTTTAAACAGATTAAAAACTTATCCCTAAGCAGTGATGGCTCAATCATTGATAATTTAAAAGATGAGCTAACAACAATTTTAATAGCCCCCGGTCGATCAAAAATTTTTAAAGGAAGGGCGTCATAAATGAAGAGCTTTGTTCGCTTTGTAGGAATCTTAAGAACGCTTATTCGGTATAGATTAGACCATTTAATTCTGTCTACTTCTTTTCTTAAAAGCCTGAAACCACTAATTTATTTAACGCCTTGGCACTATTTTCCGAGCAAAAAGCTTTCTAGGGGTGAGAGGATTCGATTGGCACTTGAAGAGCTAGGTCCGATATTTATTAAATTTGGCCAAACTTTATCTACGCGGAGAGATCTTTTGCCTGATGACATTGGTATTGAACTGGCCAAACTTCAAGATACGTGCCCTCCCTTCCCAGCTGATGAATCAAAGTCAATTATTGAAACAGCACTTGGCGATGAAGTTTCAAAACTTTTTTCTTCTTTTGACGATATACCCCTTGCTTCAGCCTCTATCGCACAGGTTCATACTGCCATAACTCAAAAAGGTGAAGAGATTATTATTAAGGTAGTTCGCCCAGGAATTGAAAAACAAATTAAAAGAGATATTCGACTTTTATACACTTTAGCCGGCCTAGCAGAAAAGCACCAAGATGGTAAAAGGCTTAGACCAAAAGAAGCTGTTGCTGAGTTTGAGAGCATTATTTACAATGAATTAAACATGATGGTTGAGGCAGCTAATGCCTCACTTTTAGGAAAAAACTTCAATAACTCTAGCCTATTGTATGTTCCAAAAGTTCACTGGGATCTTTGTCGTTCGAACGTGTTAGTAACTGAGCGAATCTACGGAACCCCAGTTAATGACATTGAGGCTTTAAAGAAGAAAAATGTAAACTTTAAGTCTCTTGCAGAAGACGGAGTAATCATATTTTTTACTCAGGTCTTCGATCATAACTTTTTCCATGCAGATATGCATCCTGGCAATATTTTTGTAGGGGAGAACAACCAGTATACTGGCGTAGATTTTGGAATCATGGGGACGCTTACAGAAGCCGACCAGTATTATTTAGCTCAAAACTTTTTAGCTTTTTTCAACCAAGATTACAAAAAAGTATCCCAGGTTCACCTTGAGTCTGGATGGATTCCTGAAGGGACTAATGTAATGGACTTTGAAAACGCCATTAGAAGTGTTTGTGAGCCAATTTTTGAAAAGCCCCTCAGTGAGATTTCTTTTGGCCAAGTTTTGTTAAGTCTTTTAAAGGAAGCTAAGCGTTTTGATATGGAGGTTCAACCCCAACTTCTTCTGCTATATAAAACACTGCTTAATATCGAAGGCTTAGGACGGTCGCTTTATCCAGACCTTGACCTTTGGGCTACAGCAAAACCCTATTTAGAAAAGCTTGCTAAAGAAAAATATAGCTTTAAAAGCACTCTTAAGAAAATCTCCGATCAGATGCCTCAGCTAGTTTCAGAATTACCAGAAATCCCAATGCTAGTAATTAACGCGCTCAAACAAATTGAAAGCGGGTCTTTTAAGAGAGAAAACTCAAAAATACAAACTGAGGCCATTGTATCTCAGCTTAAGGAGAATGCTGCTAAACAGCGTGCAACTATTTTTTCTCTAGCATTTCTTGTAGGTGCAGGATTTTTGGCCACTCAGTCAGCCTGGGTTTTGACCATTGCCAGCTCAGCCTTTAGTATTATTTTTTGGCTAAAGTCTCGATAGAGAAATTTAGTTATTGGAAAAAGATTTCAGGTAAAATACTCCTCCAGTCTATCTGGTCGCAAGATAGACAAATTAGTTGCACCGCTTGATGCGGTGTTTTTTCATTTAATGGAGAACTCAAAATGAGCATTACAGTAAACGCAATAGAGCGTCAAGACCAGGGGAAAGGTGCGAGCCGCCGCCTGAGAAAAGAAGAGAAAGTTCCTAGCATTGTCTATGGTGGCAAAGCAGATCCGATAATGATAGCACTTAGCATTCACGAAATCACTCACCTATTAGAGGATGAAAACACTTTTACCTCTGTATTAGACCTGACGGTGGGAAAAACAACAGAGTCGGTTGTTCTAAAAGACATACAGCGTCATCCAGCCAAAAATGTTGTTACTCATGTAGATTTTTTACGAGTAGATGCTAAACAAACACTTGTTACAACCACACCACTGCACTTTATTGGCGTGGAAGAGAACGAAGCATTAAGACTGGGCAATATGCTTAATCAGTTTGTTGTTTCTATTGAAATATCTTGTCTGCCAAAGGATCTTCCTCATGGTATTGACGTAGATGTGACTAGCCTTGAAATTGGTGATCATCTTTCATTAACTGATCTAGTTTTACCTGAGGGCGTTGTTATAGTCTCACTTCAGCATGAAGATATTGAGGCGCACGACCAAACGGTATGTTCTGTCTCAGAACCTAAGATTATTGAAGAGGAAGAGGAAGAAATTATTGAGGGTGAGGAAGGCTCTGAAGAAGGCGGTGAAGATCAAGCTGGTGAATCTGAAGACTCAAAAGAAGATGGTGACGACGAAGAATAAAGTATCGTCAGTCTTGTTGACTCAACAAGCGTAAAATGAAGCGCTGTAATGATTAAACTAATTGTTGGACTGGGAAATCCCGGAAAAGATTATCAGGAACATCGTCACAACGCTGGCTTTTGGTTTGTTGAGTCTCTAGCATCTACCAAGGATTCTAAATTTACACACCAATCCAAGTTTTTAGGGGAAACCTCGAGCATTAGCTTTGCCTTAAACAAGGTTTTTCTCCTTAAGCCGCAAACCTTTATGAACAACTCTGGCGGCTCTATCAAAAGCCTCTTAAGTTACTATAATATTTCTCCAGAAGAGACTTTGGTGGTTCATGACGAGCTCGACTTACCTGTTGGTACAGTCAAAATAAAGCTTGCTGGTGGTCATGGTGGCCATAATGGCCTAAGGGATACAATAAAGGCGCTTGGTTCAAGCAACTTCTACCGCCTTAGAATTGGAATCGATCATCCTGGCTCTAAGGATGATGTTGTTGACTATGTGCTTAATGCTCCTGGTAAATCAGAATTAATAGGCATAGAGCAGGGCATGACAAATGCAATGACTGTTATTGAGATGGTAGTCAATGGAAATTTTGAAGACGCTATGAAGGCTCTTCATACATAGTGTTGGAGAAAGATAATGGGTTTTAAGTGTGGAATTGTAGGCCTCCCAAATGTTGGAAAGTCAACTCTCTTTAATGCCCTCACTAAGGCTGGGATAGACTCAGAAAACTATCCTTTTTGTACAATCGAGCCCAATATTGGAATTGTTCCTGTAAATGACTCTCGATTGCAAAGTCTTGCAACCATCGTAAGTCCTGAAAAAATCCTACCAACAACTATGGAGTTTGTTGACATTGCTGGACTCGTGGAAGGCGCTTCAAAAGGTGAAGGTTTGGGAAATCAATTTCTCTCAAATATACGTGAAACTGATGCCATTCTTCATGTTGTAAGATGTTTTGAGAATGATGATATTATTCATGTTTCAGGAAAAGTCAATCCGCTGGACGACATAGAAACCATTAATACAGAGCTTGCCTTAGCTGACCTTTTTAGTGCTGAAAAGGCTTATCAAAAATCCATAAAAAATACAAAAGCAGGCCAAAAAGAGGGGTTGCCTTTAAAAAACCTTCTGGAAAAAATTCTTCCAATACTTGAAGAAGGCTTAGCTATAAGATCTTTAGATCTTAACGAAGAGGAAGAAAAACTCATTAAGGGGCTTCAACTGCTCACGTCCAAGCCCGTCCTGTATGTTGCTAATGTCAACGAAGATGGCTTTGAAAATAACCCCCATCTAACAGATTTAACAACTTATGCGAGCGAAGAGAGAGACCAAGTAGTCTCAGTGTGTGCAGATATTGAAGCTGAAATTGCAGAGCTTGATGACGAGGACAAGCAAGGCTTTTTAGATGAAATGGGACAGGTTGAATCTGGACTAGACCGCTTAATTAAAGCGGGCTATGGGCTCCTTGGACTACACACATACTTTACTGCTGGCCCTAAAGAAGTTAGGGCATGGACAATTAATATTGGAGATTCAGCTCCCATAGCCGCAGGTAAAATACATGGTGACTTTGAAAAGGGCTTTATTCGCGCCGAAACAATCTCATACAATGACTTTATAGAACATAAAGGTGAAAAAGGCGCGAAAGATGCTGGAAAGTTGCGCTCTGAAGGAAAAGAATATGTTGTCAAGGATGGAGATGTTGTTCATTTCTTATTTAATGTTTAAGTGTCGTCACTAATGCAAAATACAAAATTACTTTTAATTTTAGATGGATGGGGCTATTCAAGTAATGCAGCGAACAATGCTATTGCTCTTGCCAATACCCCAAACTGGGAGCTCTTATTACAGAACTACCCTAACACGCTTATAGGAACCTCAGGAGAGAGCGTTGGTCTTCCGGATGGTCAAATGGGAAACTCTGAAGTGGGGCATTTAACAATTGGATCTGGAAGAATTATTGAACAAGACTTTACTAGAATTGATAATGACATCAAGTCTGGCGAGTTTTTTAAAAATGAAACTCTTTGTAATGCGCTTGATTTAGCTGCTCAAAACAATAAAGCTGTTCATATTCTTGGCTTATTGTCAGATGGAGGTGTTCACTCACATCAAAATCATATTTTTGCAGCACTTGAGCTAGCCAAACAGAAAAAATGTGACAAAGTTTTTCTTCATGTTTTTACAGATGGTCGTGACACGCCTCCAAACAGTGCATCAAAATACATCGAACAGTTAGAGTCTAAAATTTCAGAAATGAGTGTTGGAAGAATTGCCTCCGTTGTTGGTCGCTTTTATGCGATGGATAGAGATAATCGATGGGAGAGGGTTTCTAAAGCTTATGAATTAATCACTGAAGGTAAGGCTGATCGCTTTTCAAAGAGTGCAAGAGAGGCTGTTCAAGAGGCCTATAACTTAGGAGAAAATGATGAGTTTATTGCCCCAACTTCAATTGGTGAGTCAGTTAAAATCAGCCCAGATGACCTCATAATCTTTATGAATTATCGTGCAGATCGGGCTAGAGAAATAATGCTTGCTCTTTCGTCTACAGCATTTAGTGAGTTTAATCGAAATCACTTTGTGCCATGTAATTTCATTTGTCTAACAGAGTATAAAAAAGACCTTAACCTTGACTGTGCATATCCACCAATTTCAGTCAAAAACACCCTCGGTGACTGCGTCTCAGATCATGGCTATAATCAACTAAGGATTGCTGAAACTGAAAAATATGCTCATGTTACTTTTTTCTTCAATGGGGGTGAAGAAGACAGCCTTCCTGGAGAAGACAGAAAGCTGATTCAATCTCCCAAAGTCAAAACATATGATCTTCAACCAGAAATGAGCGCATATGAACTGACTGAAAATCTTGTTTCTGCACTAAAATCCAATAAATATAAGCTGATTGTTTGCAACTTTGCTAACACCGACATGGTTGGTCATACTGGCAAGCTGGATGCCGCTATTTTCGCTGTAGAAGCAGTAGATAGGTGTCTTGGCAAAATCCATCAAGCTGCATTAGAAACTGATACAGAGATTTTGATCACCGCTGACCATGGAAATGCAGAACAAATGCTTGACCCTAAAACTCAAAAAAGCCATACTGCGCACACCACAAATCCGGTTCCATTAATTTATGTAGGTGACAAGAAAGTCTCCCTACTAGGCCCACATGTTGGTACACTTGCAGACCTAGCGCCAACACTTTTAGCACTCATGGGTATCGAACAGCCAATGGAGATGTCTGGCCAAAACCTATTAATAGATTAACGGAGATAATCATGAAACAAGATAATTTTATTGCGCCCTCTATTCTCTCTGCAGATTTTGCCAAGCTCGGTGAAGATGTTGACAACGTGCTAGTTGCTGGTGCTGATATAGTACATTTTGACGTGATGGACAACCATTATGTACCTAACTTAACAATTGGTCCTTTAGTATGTGAAGCCCTTAGAAACCATGGTGTCACCGCTCCGATTGATGTTCACCTTATGGTCAAACCTGTAGACAGAATCATTCCAGACTTTGCTAGTGCGGGCGCCTCTTTTATCACCTTTCACCCTGAAGCCTCAGAACATATAGACCGCACGATTAACCTCATTAAAGAAAGTGGCTGTAAAGCCGGGCTTGTTTTTAATCCTGCAACGCCACTTCATCATCTGGACCATGTTATCGACCAATTGGATATGGTTTTACTAATGTCTGTTAACCCAGGATTTGGAGGACAATCATTTATCCCTCATACTTTGGAAAAATTAAGGGCCGTTAGAAATCTAATTGACTCAAAAGGCCTTCAAACAAGACTTGAAATTGATGGCGGCGTAAAAATCGACAACATTAGAGAAATCGCTGCTGCTGGTGCTGACACTTTTGTGGCTGGATCTGCTATTTTTAATACTGAAAATTATAAGAATACAATAGATCAAATGCGATCAGAGCTAGTGCAAGCAAAATAAAAGCAGCCCCGGCTTTAAGTGTAAATTTTTAAACACTAAGTCGGAACAATTTCAAAACAACTCTGCAATTAGTTATGAGAAAATATTGTTTTTGATATAGATGCTTGGTGCTTATGGGAAAGTCCTCATTTTTTGATCCTGAAACAATATCGCTTCACACTGGCTATCAGCCAGACCCTTCGTTTGGAAGTCGAGCTGTTCCTGTTTACCAGACAACATCATATGTATTTGAGACTGTTGACGATGCGGCTGCTCTTTTTAATATAGAAAAAGGCGGCCATATTTATAGCAGAATGACTAATCCTACAGTTGCCGTTTTAGAACAAAGGATTGCCGCCCTAGAAGGTGGCGTAGGTGCTATCTGTACAGCCTCAGGAATGAGCGCTCTTTTTGTTACATTTGTTAGCCTGTGTTCTGCTGGCGACCACATTGTAAGTGCTTCACAAATCTATGGCTCTACTGCAACCCTTCTTAAACACACACTTAAAAGATTTAATATTGACTGTACTTTTATATCAATTAATGACGATCAAGCTCTTAAAGCAGCGATACAAGAAAATACAAAGCTTATCTTTTGTGAGTCGATTGGAAATCCTGGACTTGAGGTGTCAGACCTTCCAAAGATCTCAAAAATAGCTCACCAAAACAACCTGCCCTTGGTTGTTGATGCAACGTTTTCCACTCCTGCACTCTCAAAGCCGTTCGAGTATGGGGCTGATGTTGTGGTTCACTCCGTTACAAAATGGATGGGCGGCCATGGTGTTGCTATAGGCGGGGTTATTGTTGATGGCGGTGCTTTTGACTGGGGCGCTTCTAATAAACATCCTACACTTACAACGCCTTATGAGCCATTTCATGGAATAAACTTTTGGGAAGAGTTTGGGCCCTCAGCACTTTCAATGAAAATTAGAGCTGAGTCGATGCGTGACTTTGGTCCGGCTATGAGTCCTCATAATGCATTTCTGCTTCTTCAAGGCATTGAAACGCTTAGCCTTCGAATGAATCAGCATGTAAAAAATGCACTTAAGCTTGCAAAATGGCTACTTGAACAATCTGCAGTCATGTGGGTTAACCACCCTGACCTGCCAGAAAACCCTACCTATGAAATTGCAAGAGAACTATTCCCAAATGGTGCTGGCTCAATGTTATGTTTTGGTGTAAAGGGAGGAAGAGAGGGAGGAGCAGCATTTATCAACGCCCTGAAATTATCATCAAATTTAGCCAATGTTGGAGATTCAAGAACCTTGGTTTTACACCCTGCAAGCACAACTCACTCACGCCTTGATGATGAGGCAATGAAGGCTTCAGGCACTAGTCCTGATCTCATTCGAGTTTCTGTAGGAATAGAATCTATTAAAGACATCATTAATGATTTTAAAGCCGGCCTAAAAGCAGCAGAAAAGGCAACTTCATAATGAATATAGTTATTGATGGCGAAAATATATTTGCGGCTACTGGAGGCTGTGCTTTTGACCCAAAAAAACAAACAGTAGTTTTCGTACATGGCAGTGGCCTGGATCATAGAACATGGGCACTTCAGTCAAGATGGTTTGCTTTTCATGGATATTCAGTTTTTGCGCCTGATTTCCCAGGCCATAGTCTATCAGAGGGAGAGCCTCTAAAATCAATCGAGAGTATGGGTAAATGGCTTGTTAAGGCCATCAAGCACTCGGGTGCTGAGTCGGTTCATCTTGTAGGTCACTCCCAGGGATTTCTGGTTGCTTTAGAGGCAGCAACACTGCTAGGTGAGAAACTAATGTCCCTAACAGCAGTTGCTAGTGCGACGGCAATCCCTGTCAATGAATCTCTTGTTGAGACCGCCAAAAAAAATACTGGAGATGCTGCTGAAATGCTTTTAAAATGGGGATTTGGGTCTCAATCTCATTCCGGCAGTAGTGCTGTTCCTGGTATGCAGCCCATAGGAATTGGTCGCCAAATTATGTCACAAAACCCTTTAGCTGAAGACCTTTCGGCTTGCAATGAATACAAAAACGGAATAAATTGTGCGAAGTCTATTAAAGTGCCTTCAAGCGTTATTGTGGCAACCGAAGATAAAAACACTCCCTACAAGTTTGGGCTGGAACTTGCAGAATTGCTAGGCGCAGAAACAACAACCATTTCAGGCGCGGGGCATATGCTTCCGATAGAGTCTCCAAAGAGCACTTTAGACGCTATTAAATCGTTTATTTTAAAAACAAATGAATGAATAATATTAAAAAGGTCGGCGTCATAGGCGCTGGAACGATGGGGGCTGGCATTGCCGGCCAGGTAGCAAATGCGGGCTTTGAGGTTTGGCTTCTAGACCTTCCCTCTGATGGTGAAAATGTAAACAGCCTAGCTGAAAGAGGCCTGGAAAGACTCAAAGACCCTGACATGCCAGGCATTATGAGCAAAGAAGCCGAACAGCTTATAAATCTTGGAAACACCAGAGATCATTTTAATGAGCTAAAAGATTGTGACTGGATTGCTGAAGCTGTTGTGGAGAGACTTGACATCAAGCAAGGGCTCTACAAAAAACTTAATGAAAACTGCAAAGACTCTACCATAATTACCTCTAATACCTCTACTATTCCAATTAGTCTTTTGACCGAAGGCATGCCACAAAGCTTTTGTGAGCGCTTTGCCATAACTCATTTTTTTAATCCTGTTCGCTTTATGAGGCTTCTAGAGCTTGTTCGAGGTGATGTAACCAGACAAGATGTTATGGATACGCTTGATGTGTTTTGTGAAACGATGCTCGGAAAGGGGGTTGTTCCTTGCGCAGACACACCTGGCTTTCTTGCAAACAGAGTTGGCGTTTTTGCAATTCAGTGCGCCCTTCACAAAGCCTTTGAATACAGGCTTTCTCCAACAGAAGCGGATGCTTTTTTTGGAAGGCCGCTTGGCCTACCTAAAACTGGAGTATTCGGACTTTACGACTTAATTGGCATCGATCTTATGGCTGATGTGGCAAAGAGTCTTGAAAATATCTTGCCAGAAAATGATGCATTTCATAAATATGCGTCTCCAATAGAATTTGTCTCTAACATGATTGCCAATGATCAAACCGGAAATAAAAACGATCAGGGTTTTTATAAGCAGGTTGGTGCTAACAAAATGGTAATCGACTTGTCCAGTGGAAACTATGTTAATCATGAGCGATTAAAAACTCCACTACTAGATGAAGCTGAGAAATGTGGAGTAGCTGCAATTATCAGCGATGAAAGCGCCTATGGCCTCTTCATTTGGGATGTGCTCTCTGAGACTTTATGCTACGCTGCTTCATTAGTACCAGAGGTCACTGAAGACCTGACTCAAATTGATGACGCGATGAAGCTCGGCTATAACTGGGCCAAAGGGCCATTTGAGCTAATTGATGAAATTGGTATCGAGTATTTTGTCAGCAGACTTAAAAATAGTGATAAAAATGTGCCTGAATTCCTTCTAAATAGTACAAACAATAAATTTTATAACATCTCTAATTCAACCTTAAGTGCCTTGTCTGCCTCTGGTGGATTTAACCCAATTATCAGACCAAAAGGTGTGCTTAGATTTTCTGAGGCAAGGCAAACTTTAGTGCCAGTCAATTCAAATGAGTCTGCTAGTTGGTTTGAATATGAAGGTGCGGCCATAGTGGAATTCCACTCGAAAGTAAACGCACTTGACAGTCAAAGCTTAGACATGATTTCTGACGCCGTTGCTTCTTCTGAAAATAAAGGGCTGAGAGGTGTAATAGTTCACAATGACTTTCAACATTTTTCTTGTGGAGTTAGCCTGTGGAGTGTGAGAAACTGCTTTGAAAAAAATGATTTTGATGGACTTGATGTGTTTCTTGCCTACTTTCAAAACACGATGCTTCAAATGAGAGACTCGAAGCTTCCTGTTATTGCTGCGCCTGTTGGTATGTCTATCGGTGGTGGCTTTGAGGTTGTGTTACATGCAGATCATGTTGTAAGTCATGCGAATTCTGTGATGGGCCTTGTTGAGTCATTTGTTGGCGTTGTGCCGGCTGGTGGAGGCTGCAAAGAAATGCTTTATCGGTGGATAGAAAAATTAGATGACATTCAGAAAGGGTCCTGGAAGTCATTTATGAATATCGGTCTAGGCAGAAAAGCTAACTCGCCTCAAGAGGCCGATACACTATCAATGCGAAGATCAAGTGACATGTTTCAGATGAATCGTGATCGAATTTTAAATGTTGCTCTTTCATCACTTGATGACACAAAAAAAGCTAGTCAACGGAAGCCACTTGCTCTGTCAGGCGCTGAACACTTTCAAGAAATGCTAGAATGGTTAGAAGTTAACCACAAGAAAGGAATGCTCACACCACATGACGTCACTGTTGGAACTGAAATCGGACGAATAATGTCGGGCGGCGACTGTCCAGCTGGAACTATTTTTTCCGAACAGGAAATTTTAGATGCTGAGCGCTCTTCTTTTATCAAGCTTGCTCAAACTCAAGAAACTCAAGCAAGAATTATATCCATGTTAGATAATGGCATTACTCTGAGAAATTAACAGTTAAGACTATGAATAAAAATCCTGCTAATTTTGTACCCCTAACGCCTATCTCGTTTTTACATAGAACTGCAGATATCTATGGAGACCATCAGTCAGTCATATATGAAAACCGGGCTTATACCTGGAGGGAGACTAGAGAAAGATGTGTGAGAATTGCCTCAAGTCTTAAGAACTTTGCTGTTAAACCAGGTGACACAGTTTCAGTACTGGCATTTAATACTCCAGAAATGTTTGAATCACATTTTTCAATTCCAATGGCGGGCGCCATTCTAAACACGATAAATATCAGGCTTGATGCTCAAACTATCGCTTATATTTTTGATGACAGTAATGCAAAAATACTCTTTGTTGATAGGGAGCTTTTTAGTGTTGCCTCAGAGGCACTATCTATAGCCTCAGTTAGTCCAAAAATAATTGTAATCAATGACTCTTATGCTTTTTCACAACCAGACATCTCTAGTGATACAATAGACTACGAATCTCTTGTTGACAATGGAGATCCTCTTTATAACTGGAAAATGCCCGGTGATGAGTGGAGCCCCCTTTCGCTTAGCTACACTTCTGGAACAACAGGAAAACCTAAAGGTGTCGTTTATCATCATCGTGGCTCATATTTAATGAGCATGGGCACTGTCGTTGGCTGGAATCTTCCTAGTCATCCCGTTTACTTATATTCCGTTCCATTATTTCACTGCAATGGCTGGGGACATGCTTGGACAATGGCCGCCCTCGCTGGAACTATTATTTGCCTTAGGTCTTTTGACCCTGAAAAAGTATTTAGTTTGCTAAACGAACACCGCGTAACTCATTTTGGCGGAGCTCCGATAATGCTCAATATGCTTGCCAATGCGCCTAAAGAGGTACAAAAATCATTTGAAAGAGAAATCCAAGTAATGACCGCAGGAGCCCCTCCGCCTGCGAAAGTTTTAGAAAGCATGATGGCGCTAGGATTTAATGTTATGCATGTATACGGCCTGACAGAAACGTATGGACACATCCTTCAGGCTGCGCCTCAGGCGTCTTGGCTTAATGAAAGCCCGGCTGAGCTTGCCAGGCTGAACTCAAGGCAAGGAGTTAGATTTCCGATGACTGAAGATGTTAGCGTCATCGATCAAGAGACTGGGGGGCGTGTTCCCCATGACGGGGAGGCAATTGGTGAAATTGTTATTCGCTGCAATACCTGCATGATGGGCTATTGGAACAACCCTAAAGCAACAGAGGAAGCATTTGCCGACGGCTGGTTTCATAGTGGCGACCTCGCAGTGATTCATAATGATGGCTACATACAAATTAAGGACAGATCAAAAGATATTATCATATCGGGCGGCGAGAACATTTCTTCTGTGGAGGTCGAAAATGTCCTTTACCAGCATTCGTCAGTTGGGGAGGCTGCAGTTGTTGCAATGCCAGACGAAACCTGGGGAGAGGTGCCCTGTGCATTTGTCGAGCTTAAAACCAATCAATATGCGTCTGAAGCTGAACTTATCACTTTTTGCAAGGATAATATGGCCAAATTTAAAAGACCAAAAAAGGTTATTTTTGGTCCGCTTCCAAAAACTGCAACGGGAAAAATTCAGAAACACGAACTAAGGGCGGTCATTAAAACACTGGGAGAAGTGTAATGTCAAACTATACTGCTCCCATCGAGGACATGAGCTTTGTATTGAAAGAAGTTGTAGAGATTGAAAAGCTTTGCAGTGAAACTGGGCTTGATAGCTCCACAGTTGACATCCTTGATGCTGTTTTAGATGCTGCTGGTAAGCTTGCCAAAGAAGAAATAGAGCCAATCAATAAGTCTGGCGACTCAGAAGGTCTAAAGATAGATGACTCAGGAAAAGTCACAACTGCAACTGGCTTTAAAGAAGCCTACCAACACTTTGTTGAAGGAGGATGGGGCTCGTTGCAATTCTCCCCAAACTATGGAGGTCAGGGCGTTCCATTTGTTGTGGCTGCTAGTGTTCAAGAGATGTGGCATTCTGCAAATTTGTCGTGGGGCCTATGCCCCCTTCTTACACAAGGCGCAGTCGAAGCGATATCTCTTAATGCAAGTGAAGGGCTCAAACAGCGCTATCTTCCGAAACTAATATCAGGAGAGTGGAGCGGCACAATGAACCTTACTGAAGGTGATGCTGGCACAGATGTCGGCTCACTTAAAACCCGCGCAACTCCTAATGGTGACCACTATTTAATTCGTGGTCAAAAAATTTATATCACTTGGGGCGAGCACGACATGGCAGAGAATATCATCCACTTGGTATTGGCTCGACTGCCAGATGCCCCGGCAGGAATTAAGGGGGTTTCGTTATTTTTGGTGCCCAAAATACTAGTTAGTCATGACGGCACTCTTGGAAAGCCAAATGACTTAAAAGCACTCTCAATCGAACATAAAATTGGCATTCATGCCTGCCCAACATGTGTCATGAGCTACGGGGAAGAAAGTGGGGCAATTGGTTATTTAGTTGGCGAAGAGAATCGAGGCATTCAGTGTATGTTCACAATGATGAACAATGCGAGAATTACTGTTGGACTCCAAGGTGTATCAGTTTCTGAACGCGCATATCAGCAAGCACTTAGCTTTTGTAATGAGCGAGTTCAGGGCATTGCACCAGGCTTCAAAGACCCTGGCCCAATTATTAGACACCCAGATGTGCTAAGAATGTTAGCCAACATGAAGTCAATAACACAAGCCTCTCGTGCGTTAACTTATGTAGCTTGCGCAGAGGTAGACTACTCCTTAAGCAACCTACCACTTAAAAACTTAGAGAAGCACAAAAGGAGGCTTAGCTTACTAACTCCAGTTGTTAAAGGCTGGTGCACAGAAACCGCCCAAGAAGTTGCCTCTGTGAGCCTGCAATGCCATGGAGGAATGGGCTATGTTGAGGAAACCGGGATTGCTCAAATCTTTCGAGATGCTCGAATTTTACCAATATATGAGGGAACAAATGGAATTCAGGCTATGGATCTTGTGGGCAGAAAAATAATCAGTGATGACGGTCTCGGAGTAAAAGAGCTAATCTCAGAGATGCAGGAGTGTTCTACAAATCCATCGATAGTAGAGATGCTTTCTGCTTCACAGTTAGGCCGATTTATTAAGTCGCTTGATGATCTGGAGACTACTGTTTCTATTATTCTTGAAAACTCTGATGACAAAGAATTCACTGGAAAAATTGCCTTTGATACGCTCATGATGATAGGCACAATTTCAGCCTCTTGGCAAATGCTCTCAAGCCTTGATAAGGCTAAAAATGCTTTTAACAAGGGCTCAGCATCGTCTGAATTTTTTGAAGATAAAACCGAAACTGTAAGACATTTTCTAGACTTTATCTTGCCACGTTATCTGTCCAACTTTGTTACAATATCTGCGAGCTCTGAATAGTTATCTTTTTATCCTAACCATTATTTCGTTTTTACGAAACATTGGTAGCACATAAGGAGCATTAAATTGGGCAACCATGAACCCGCCCTGAGTGTTAATATTGTTTAGCTTAAGAAGCTTTGCAAGTTTTTTTACAGTGTTCTGTTTATGGGTATAAGCTTAGGGCCTGTTTCTGACAGCCGAACATTGCCAAATAGTCTTTGCTTATTTCAAAAAAATATGGGATAATTGTCGCCTTTCAGCAATTTGGCTGGAAATGGTCTGGTTTTGTAATAACAAGACTAGTAATATAACGTATCACACAGAGCCCCAATATCAGTCAGGGTGCCCTTTAAAAGGGGTTGGCTGATAGGCAATGTGGAAGTCTTAACCCAGGAGAAATGTATGGCGAAAGCGTCAATGAAAAAAATGTTAGAGGCCGGTGTTCACTTCGGCCATAGGTCTCGTTTTTGGCACCCAAAAATGGAGCCTTATATCTACGGAACACGAAATGGTGTTCACATAATCAATTTAGAAAAAACACTACCGCAATTTAATGATGTCCTAAACTTTGCAAGCAAAACTGCAGCGCAAGGTGGGTCTATCCTCTTTGTTGGAACAAAGAGAGCGGCAAGCAATATTATCAAAGAAGAGGCAATCCGATGTGGAATGCCTTACGTTAATCATCGCTGGTTAGGCGGAATGATGACAAACTATAAAACTATTAAGGCCTCAATAAAGCGCCTTAAAGACCTAGAGTTTCTTGCAGAGGAAAACTTCGCACAATTTACAAAAAAAGAAGCCCTAGTAATGACAAGAGAAATGGAGAAGCTAGAAAGAAGCCTGGGTGGAATTAAAGATCTTGGAAGCATCCCCGATGTTGTCTTTGTTGTCGACATTGGTCATGAAAAAAATGCCGTTAGAGAAGCTCGCACTTTACGCTTACCTATCATCGGTGTTGTAGACTCTAATCATAACCCAGAAGGAATCGATTATGTCATAGCAGGAAATGATGACTCAATAAGGGCGATTGGTTATTACGCAAGGAAAATTGCAGACGCAGTCCTTGAAGCCAAAGCGTCAATTGTTGAAACTAAGTCTGCCGCTAAGAAGGCTGAGCCAGCTGCTAAAAAAGAGGCTGTCGAGGCTGCCCCTGAAACAGAAACTGCTGCTGAAGAAAAGAAGCCAGCTGCTAAAAAAGAGGCTGCCAAGAAAACTACAGCAAAGAAGCCAGCTGCTAAAAAAGAGGCTGTCGAGGCTGCCCCTGAAACAGAAACTGCTGCTGAAGAAAAGAAGCCAGCTGCTAAAAAAGAGGCTGTCGAGGCTGCCCCTGAAACAGAAACTGCTGCTGAAGAAAAGAAGCCAGCTGCTAAAAAAGAGGCTGCCAAGAAAACTACAGCAAAGAAGCCAGCTGCT